>CEON01030349.1_pt1 | contig 18088 bp, 15 predicted proteins | sample 530291 | NCBI WGS metagenome assembly CEON01 (sample SAMEA2619888, study PRJEB7988) | marine metagenome | biome: marine biome (ENVO:00000447); feature: surface water layer (ENVO:00002042); material: "saline water (ENVO:00002010), including plankton (ENVO:xxxxxxxx)" | depth 5 m
GCAGTATTATACAACCCATTTGAAGGTTCGTTCGACTTCTTCAGTACGATTGCACCACTTGGTTTTGCTCAACCCATTCCCGCGCCTGGAGCGATTGCTGCTCTGGGAGTAGCAGCGATGGGTCGCCGCCGTCGTCGCGGTTAATCTGCAACACTAGTTGCTAGGCGGTGTATCCCAATAGGTAGAGGAAGCGGACTTAAAATCCGTTCAGTATGGGTTCGATCCCCATCACCGCTATTATCCAGAAGGTCTGTCAAATTGCTTCTTGGTTCTGTATCGAATCTCAAGTCTTGGTTTGTGTGTGACTCTACGAATGATATAATTTTTATCAGTTTCATCTGACATCGTTTGAGCAACTTTAAATCTTTCGATTTCAATTCCATCTGATTCACTCACCACTTGATCTTTTTCTAAAAGTTTTACGGATGCTTCGTTGCTAGACGATTCAATATTTACGAACTGTAAAATATCACCTTCTCCGGTGGGTCTATTAGCATATAATTCTGATATCGCTTTTCCGTTCCACTCATTCGCATTTTGATCCTCAAGACTACTGATTTGGTTTCCTACACATTCGACGTAGTTTTCTCCATCAAATTCAATAGTATAAACGCCTTTAAATCTTGGCGTTGTGACTCTTTGGTTTCCTTGATATACACCATTAGCGTTTGTATCAGCACTTGGTGTAAAGAAAACCCTAAATGATTTTTCACCGGGAAAGTCCGAAATACTTTCGTACAATCTTAATGTATGGGTTCCGTCTGCGGTCAAGTTTCCTGAATCGCTATCGGTTATAATAAATGATGAGTCCTCTTTTAATTGTGAGAATGCTTTTTTAACTCTTTCAAATCTAGTCAATGCTGCGGCGCCGTTAGCACTTCGCCATTTAAAGTAAATTGATCCAGTTGTTCCTGCGTTGTTACCCTGAGTAGCAAGATCAGATGGTCTATTGAAAGTTGCGTCAACAAAACCAGATTCAAGATGCATCGATGAACCCTTTGTCTTAAATGAGTAAGTTCCGGTTTGCTCTGGTGCTTCTGATTCTTGTGCGTAGAAGTTTGTCGCTAACTGTGCAGGATCCGTTCTCCATGCAAAATATTTTCTTAGCGTGTCATTCTCTGGACTCGGTGTCTGGGGTGTCCCGTTTGGATAGTATGAATCGTCCTCTGCTGTTCCATCGAACTCATAATCCTCTTGAGGGTAGTCGGGGTCATCTCCGTCAGTAAGTGGGTTCGGAAACCATGAGTTTGAAAATGAATATCCATCTGTAAATCTATTATTATAGTCTGTTCTAAAACTGTCTGCTGCTTTAACAAATGCAGCATGTGATTCATAACTCGCAGCAGCATAGTCATTTTCATAGTGAGGTGTATACTCTGCTTTTATAATCATATCGAGTCTTGTGTCAGACTTACCAATCGATTTTTGTGCAAACTCTGAGACATCAATCTTAAATCTTCTGTCAGAAATGTTTTCATTTGATATGAGTTCGGCAGTTCCGCCGGTAGCACCAAATCTTATAACAGGACGCTGTTGTGTTGCTGGTTCAGTTGGAAAAACTATCTGTCCAAACTCACCCATTTTAGGGACAGTAAACGTTTTAAAGTTCTCTCTAGGAATAGCAGTATATTGATCTGGTCCTGCTGATGATGAATATTCAGCATTATTATAAGTTGCAGAACCATCTGGTTGATTACCAAGACTGACTCCAAAAAGTTCAATTGCTCCACCACAACCACTGAGTCCGCTCAACTCGCTTGCGTTTGCAATCCAAGAGGCAGAGAGTCTAAACATATTATCATAGTCACCACCATAACCCGGAGGATCAGCAAACTGCTGTTGAGCATCTGGATTTTCGGGTGGAACAATATTTTTAGTGCGTGGTGAAACTCCGGTGTTGCGAAGTGAACCTATATTTGTTGTACCACTTGAATACGGACTTCTTGGTACTCTGTTCCCATTACCGTTCCCATTACCGTTTCCATTACCGTTCCCGTTTCCGTTCCCGTTTCCGTTGGGAAGAAATCCTGATCCACCAATTCCCCCACCGCCAGCACCACCGCCGCCTCCACCACCACCGGCGATCGTTTGGTCGTAAGCAAAATTTCCGGCAACACACTCACCAAAGTAAAGACCGAATACGTTGCTTTCGTTCCAGTCATTTGAATCGGAGTAGAGTTCTGCTACTGATCGTATATCGGGTTGTGGTTTATATTGACCAGTTCCCGGTAATGCAGGGAATCCTAATTTTCTTTTGTCTAAGAAACCAGTTTGTGGGTATGGTGTGTTTGGAGAAACTGTAGTTTCTGGTTCAACGAGATAATAGTCATATCCCAACCATCCATTTTCACCGTCGTTTGGATTTCCAAGAGGGTCCGCCGCTTGTGATTCAATCATCATATGAAGTGCCGGCATATTACCGTCCTGTGCATTTTGAAACCAACCTTTGTTGAAATTAAAATTGTTTCCAATTCCTACACCAGCAGGGAAAGGATACACAGGAAATTCTTGATCGGGATCGCCTTGATTAGGAACAGGAAGAAGATCGGGACGCTTTCCGTCTATGTTTGCTTTTGGTAATAAATTAGGGTCAATCGGATTAGGAAGATTACATATAGTAAGTCCTCTCCTGTCCCCTCGCAAGTCTCTTTCGTTATACCAGTTACCAAGAGTTACTCCGCCCTTTATTGGTAATCTATCATCCTTTGTTGAGTCTTTACTAAACCATGTGCAATATTTGTTAGAACCCTCAGCAAGCATATAAACTTCTGCTGTCACTCCCCATGTAGGCCATGCAGGAGACTGACGACTTGCTGTTAAAACAAACTGTGCGCTCTTTATAAATGCACCGCTAGGAACTGCTGGATTATCACTGTCTCTAAGATTGATTTGATAAATTGGTCTGAATGGCGTTCTTTGTGCAGACGGGACTTGGTTGGTCATGTGGTTTGGTAAAATATTCTCATCAGCATCATCATTTGCTAAAACCATGCTATGAATTTGGTATCTAAACATAGGATGATTGTTGGGGACAAACGGATAGTCATTATAATAGAGAGGATCAACTGCACCTTCAGTTTCAAGGTGAGACAATGCAAGTAAGTTATCAAAGATATACTGTTCATCGAGGATTTCGACTTCTAACTTCGGTATGATGTGAATAGGAAGTCCATGCTCATCCCATGAAGGAAAACCAAGTTCGCCTGGTTGTCCGTACGGAAATGGGATAACAGCGCAATGATTGAATAAAGTGTCATGAATCAAATAACTATGACCAGCATTATCATTACTCCTAAGTCCACTACCTCCACGATATCTTGCTTGGTGGTTTCCTCTGAGTGTATTCATCAGACCAAAAATAACTTCTCTTCTATCGTGTGGTTTACAATGAGAGTGTCCGTGTGTGATACCTCGTCCTGCTAAATCAGTTTCGCCTACTTCACCTAATTTATAGTAATAACGTGGACAGTTTTTATCCTTGTACCACCAATCTTGAAAAAAGATAAAAGTATCTTCGAGGTCTGCTACTCTAGTTCTAAATCCATCTGAGTTAGCAACGGTTCCTTTACCAAACTGACCTGTAATGATAGACTCTTCATCTACAAAAAGTGGTGATCGGTGTAGACGATCTCTCGTCAGAGAGGATATGTCCTGCCTAGTTCGTTGACTCATAATTTACTCCTTTGATTAAGAACCAATGAAGCACGCAGTTCCGTTAGGTGATGCGTATACAAAAATCTTGTTTAGATTATCGATCTCCAAGAACACTTCCTCTGATGGTCCGAGTGGGTATCCAGTTTCATTGTCAACCGAGGCACTTTGACCCACGAATATAAATCCGCTATTGTCTTGGTGTCCTTTAACCTTAACACCACTCTTAAGTGTAACGTCACCAGCGAGTGCAGACTGAGAGGTTGATGCAGTCTTTTGACCAGACTGGAATGATGTGGGTTGTTCACCACCAACAATTGAAACTTTAAATGTCGTAGCGTCAAGTGCGGCAGGATCAAACGACACACCTCTAATCATCGTATCAACGTTACTCTTGATCGCGGTAAGATTACCGTTATCAATTCCTGCAAGCACCGAGATTGTGCTTAAGGTTTCTTCCGTTGCAAAGTTCTTAACAGTATCTCCAGCAGTATCCTCTCCACCGAGAGCATTAGCAAGAATGTTTCTGATGAGTCCAAGGGTGACACCCAATGAGTCTAACGTTTCATCTGTTGCTAACGAGTAGTTTGCATTACCCGTAACACCAACGGGGAAGTATGTTGCTGCGGATGAACCTCTCACTTCAACGCCGATCATACCGGCAGAACCACCAATATTTACTGCGTTTCCGTTGAAGTCTCCAGCAACAGTGACGGGAAGTAAAGAACCACCTCCAGATGCACCAGACGCACCTGCAATATAAAGCGGTCCACCAGTATCGTTACTTACTTCAACACTCGTTCCAACGGTAACATCCACTGTGATTCCAGCGTTTACCATGTTGACGTTGAGTGCGTCACCGGACATACCGATACCAGCAGCAGAAGCACCACTGACACCCATGACAAGAGACGGAACCCAAGGAATGTTGTATGTACCACCTGCGTCACCGTCTCCTACAGAAACATCGACTCCACCGAACACAGAGATCGAGTCTCGTCCTGCACTTCTTCCATCTATATCAGAAACTTTGATTGCATCGCCGGTCATACCAACAGGCGCTGCTCTTGTGTCTGAACCAGCAGAGAGTCCCAAGAGAAGAGATGGAACTGTTACAGTCAAAGGAAGTCTTGCATTGTTTCCTGACGATGCACTGAGTCCACCAGTTGCTTGTGTACGCAAAGGATTGGTTGATGAGACATTAAACTCAACTGCGTGATCGAAACCAACTTTAAGAATGTCTGCACCAGTAATACCCACAGCGGCAGCAGAACCACCCGAAGAGATACCAAACAATGTCGCAGGGATATTGTTATGAATTGGTACATTACTTCCGCCGGAAAGACCTCCGGTTACTGCAATAAACACAGGGTTAGCAGATCCAGATACACCTTCGACTGCAACAGAGTCTAAACCACCTCTAGCAGTTAGACCACGAATGTTAAAGTTTGTTGCAGAGACGGTAACGGTGGGAGTAAATCTCGTAATTGCAAGGTTGTCTGCGGTAACGTGCAAGTGCCACTGTCCACCGGAACCTGCGACTCCTGCTGTTGTAATACCAATCGGGTATGGATACGTTCCACCATCAAGTTTACCAGACACAAACACCGGAGGATATGCACCCAAATCAAGTGAGTCATGAGTCATGCCCATAACTTGCACACCTCTATGCATCTTCGCATCATCACCTGTGTTTGCGAATATAGCACCCTGTGGTGTCAAACTAACATCAAGAGTAATTGCCTCTTCACCAAGTTGGACAAGAAGTTGACTACCGTTCGTGATTCCAAGAGGAGCAGCACTACTTCCGCTCAAACCAAACAACATAACAGGAAGAATGTTTTCTCCACCGTTTGCGAGAGTGGTTCCTCCAGATCCACCACCCTTGACTGTGATTTGTGATGTGGGATCGATGAACACGTTATCAACCATACTTGTGAGAAGTCTATAAGCACCGTCCGGTCCTGTGACTCCGATTACCGCAGCAGATGGACCAGATGCACCAAACAGAAGAGATGGTTGTGTTTTCGCTCCGCTACCTACAGCAGCAGTACCGGCAAGAGTTTGTGTAAACACTGCATCTCTGTTGAGATACACTTTGATCATATCAGCAGACATTCCAGCGGGTGCTGCAACCGATCCCGAAAGACCCATCACCAGACCCGGAACTGTTACGTCGAGTGGAAGTTTTGCGTTAGCACCCGAAGAGGCACTAAGTCCACCAGTTGCTTGAATGCGAAGCGGTGTGGTGCTGGGGTTATTAACCACCACACTGTGTCCGATTCCTACCTTGAGAATATCAGCACCAGTAATGCCGACTGCTGCACCAGAACCACCAGAGGAGATACCAAACAAAGTTATTGGTAAAATATTATCAATTGGAACATTGCTTCCACCAGAGAATCCACCAGTTGCTTGAATCCAAACTGGATTACCTCCACTCGTTCCTTCGATTTCCAAAGGATGCATTCCAGCAGTACCCTCAACACGAAGTGCGCCGAGTGTATGGAGAGTATCAACCTGTAGAGTCACACCATGAGTTTTGATATTAATATCAAGAGCATTACCTGTTTCTGAAATTGCTGCTCCATCGTCCGAAGCACGAAGCATAACAGGGAGTGGTTTCGAGTTATTAGTTACCGTATCTCCTACAGTAAAGAATTGGTCATGAGTAGAACCAAAACCAATTTTCGTATACTGAACGTGAGCAGACGCTCCAAAAAATCCAGTTGCTTCCGTGTAATCTGTAGCAATCAGACCACCGGAGGATCCGGCAGCATTTAGACCTACTCCGTCTGTTCCTTGGTTATAATCAGTCATTTAGTTTATTCTCCTGATACGCATGGTAATCCTATGGTTTCCATATATGTATACTAAATATGATGTTCGTGCTTGACAATCTCATATGCAGGAGTAGAATGTCATAACAAACAAGGAAGTTCTTATGCTCTATAAACAAATACAAGATCAGTTCTCCGAAGAGGTAGAAAAGATAGCAGAAAAAAGCGGGTCGTACATTGATGCCGTTTTACAGTTATGTGATAAACATAACATTGAACCACAGGTTGCGGCGAAGATTATATCAAAACCAATAAAAGAAAAGATTGAATCGGAGGGTCGTGATTCAAATCTTCTTCCCAGCGTAACAAAACTTCCGTTCTAAATAGAAGAAAACACTTGACAACTTTACATTATGTGTTATACTTTCCATGTCCAATAAGGACAATCATACACCGTACACAACGTACAAAAAACAAGGAGACATAAACATGTCATTTAGCGATTTCAAACGAAGATCACAAGATAATCTTGCTCGCCTTACTGAGGAAATGAGTAAGATCAACAAGTCATCCGAGTCCTACAAGGATGATCGTTTCTGGAAACCAGAACTCGACAAAGCAAGCAACGGTTACGCCGTTATTCGATTCCTTCCCGTAGTCCGCGAAGAGGATGTTCCTTTTGCTCGTCTGTTCTCTCATGGTTTCAAGGGTCCGGGTGGTTGGTATATCGAGAACTCTCGTACCACCATCGGTGAAAAGGATCCTGTTTCTGAAATGAACACTCAACTGTGGAACTCAGGACTTGAGTCGGACAAGGATATTGCTCGTCAACGTAAGCGTCGATTGAACTATATCTCAAACATCTATGTTGTAAGTGATCCAGCAAACCCCGAAAACGAAGGTAAAGTTTTCCTCTACAAGTATGGAAAGAAAATCTTCGATAAGATCAACGAAGCAATGCAACCTGAGTTTGCGGACGAGGATCCAATCGATCCGTTCGACTTCTGGAAGGGTGCAAACTTTAAGTTGAAGGTTCGTAAAGTTGCTGGATATATCAACTACGATAAGTCCGAGTTTGAATCTCCAAGTCCACTTCTGAATGGTGATGATGCATTGCTTGAAGAATTGTGGAACAAACAATACTCTCTCAAAGAGTTTACCGATCCGTCTAACTTTAAATCTTATGAGCAACTGAAGCAGCGTCTTGACGAAGTTTTGACTGCTGCTGGAGGTTTCGTGAAGAGTGCGGAAGAGGTTCAACCCGAAGGAGAGTTTGCTTCAAAGTTTGGTAGAAGTGCTGACGATTCTTCCGATTCTCCAGAATCACAGAATGCCTCTGATGATGCAGGTGTTGAAGATGACGATGCTCTGTCTTACTTTGAGAAGTTGGCGAATGAGTGAGTAATCATGAAACTCGACCAGCGAAACAGGAGGGGAAACCCTCCTGTTTTTTTTTAGAATCCACCGGGAGAATTAGATTCAAAGGCAGTTGAATCACTTCCGCGTGTATCTCTATTTCCAACGGTCACGGTATCACCTTGATTTTGACTTGCATCAATTCTTTGTTGGTTCAGAATGACTGTCCCACCACCAGCGGTGTCTGCTCTTGCATTCTGACCACCAGCATTAATCAGTGCTGCTGCTGAGGCACTTGGAAGAACATCTATACCTGCGTCTGTTCCTAGTGCTGATAATTGCTGTGCAAAGTCTGCATCCGACATACCAAACAAATCGTTTTGTTTATCTGATAACTTATAGAATTCTGTGCCTTGCAATTGACTTACTAGACGGGAGAATCTTTCGCTTCCCATTTCTTTTTCAATACCTGCATCGTCAGCAAATTTATCAACCAATCCTTCATACTCAGTTGCCATAGTCGCTAGGTCACGTTCTGCTTTTGATCTTTCGTCTCCTGGCGCCATGCCCATAATTTGTCCAGACAAAGACATCATATTCTCTTGTAGTGCAACAAGTCTAAGTGAATATTGTCTATAGTAGGAGAGAGGAATACCCATCGCTTTTGCTCTCTCTTCAAGTGATGCAATCTGTCCTGCCTTCACTGTTCCTGTTTCAGAAACTCCAAATCCTGCACCACTCATTTGACTTACACTTCCGTCTGCCATTGTTTGGTACGTTGCTGCACGTGCCTCACCAGACTCCAACATTTCTGGAGTGACTTCACTTTCACCAACAAGTTTTTCTGTTCCGTCTGGACCTTTAACTAAGAATGCTTTCTCTCCCGTTCCCTCAATGGTTGCTTGCTCACGTTCTGCTCTTTGTTCAGCACCTATGTTTAGTTTTCTTCTTTCTTCTGCTACAACTCTGTCTATAAAAGGTGATACTAAACTTTCATATATCGCTGTTCCCGCGACTGCACCCACCGCAGCAGCAGCAACAGCAAGGAATACTGGAGATCCTGCGAGTGCAGCAATTCCGCCCAACGCTGAAGATGCGAGTCCAGTAAGACTTATTCCTGCAAGCGCACTAATAATGGTTTTTACGATTCCAGCACCGAGGATCAATCTAACTAAGTCTCCCAATCCTTTTCCGCTGAATAATGAACCAGCACCGCTACCAAGAACTTTAGTCGCTCTACCAAGTGCCGCCCGTGCGTTTTTGCCTGCTTTCTCTTTTGCCCCTGCCTCTAATTCTTCTTCTCTTTCTTCAAGTTTTTCACCGGGGTCTTTGTCTTTTTTCTTAGCAGCACGGCGTTCTGAAAGACCTTTAACCTTAACCTCTAGTGGAAGATCAACAATCCTAACCGGAACTGGACCAAATTTGATAAAGTCTAATAGTCTGATTACACCCGAATCAATATCATCAAGAAGTGATATCATTCTGTCAACGCGGGGAACCACCTCACCATCTTTTGTTTCAGCAACTTTAACGTTATCATCATCATCACCAAATTTATCCTCTTCTGTATCTGCTGCTTTTGATCGTTCCTCAAATTCTTTTCGCAGTTTACTTTTTCTTGCAGATATATCAGAAGCAAGTCTACCAATTGCGGTTGATCTGACAAGTCTAGTAGTAAATGCTTTTCGACGTTCTCGAAAAACATCCAACGCTGCCGCACCGACTCCGGGTCTTTCTCCCATGTCGATTCCGTCAATATCTGCTAGTGCTTCTGTTACTGTTGCCATTACATTCCTTTAGCGTTTCTTTGCTTTATCCTTTCGTTCTCTTCTTCAAGATAACTTGTGATTAGTGCCATATAGATTTCTCTTTCCCACGGTAGCATATTTTCTATCTCTGTCAGACTATACTTATGATGATGCATAAGTTGAAAATTGACTTGATAATACGCCATCAAGTCAGCATGACAGAGACTTAGGTGAAAAAATCTTCGATATTCGACACCTCTACTTTTGTTTTCTTCTGACATTTAGGACAAATAAATTCTAGAGTGTTGTTCATGTTTGGAATCGTAGTAAAGAAGTCCGTGAGTTTTGCAAAAAACTCAGGGGAGAGTCCTTCAATAAATTCTTCAAACTCCTCATCGGAGTGTTCTGCTCTATCGTATACTGACTCCTTTGTAAAAATACTTTCAATGCACTTTGCAATTAATTTAAAAACTCTATCCGAGTCTGTCCCTGCTGAATCCATTTCTTGAGCGTCTCTAAGATTAGGATATCTCATAGTCACTCCGATATCTTCTGAAAACACAATTTTTCTATCGTGATTTTTATCTCTATTGACTTTTATATCAAGAAGGTTTACCGAGTCGTCAAACTTCATTCCACACTCTTTATCTTTACAGTTAACAGAAAGTTGAACCTCTTCACCAACCGATCTTGCACGAAGATTTAAAAAGATATATTCGAGATCAAAGGACGGGAGATCGTTTGCATCCACACCCTTTGTTTCAATACATGAGTTTACTATGTTGACCACAGCATCCAAAATAGCAGTTTCGGAATCATCTGTTTGAACTGCTGCGAGCAAAATCTTTTCTTCCTTTACTAAGAATGGTCTAAAGGTTATAGTCTTTCCTGTAGACGGTAACTTTAGTTTATATTTTGGTACTGCTATTTGTGGTAATGCCATTATATTTTCTCCTATCACGCATTAAAACTTAAATGATGTATTGAACGGATCCGGTCCTGCGGGTGGTGGGATCAACCCCGCTGCTGAAAGTGATTCTTGAAGTTGAAAATCAATAATTTCCCGCTGTGCTGCCGCAACTTCTTTTTCGACTTGTTCTCGTTGCTCTCTTATTGCTTTTGCATTCCTTATTTGAAACATTAAATCGGGACTTATGGTTGTGTCTATAACTTCATACTCCCTAAACGCAAATGATAAAGATTGTTTCAGTGTTTCATCAGTTGATGCTTGTGATCTTTCTATTGGGTTAAGTGTTTTTGGATAACACTCTTTTACAATAACTTGATGAACGATTTGGTCTTTTATATTTAACTGAGAAAGGTAGATATCTCTGACGTAGTTATCATAGTAGTTTAATCTGTTTGTTTTATGATCAACTATAATATCCATCCACTCCTCAAAATATTGTCGTTCAAACATATCACCACCAACTCTAAACGTTATATCTAAGTCTCCGCTGTAAAGAGATTCATAAGGCATCTCTCTCACTGGACCAGAAATTCTGTTAGGTTGCGATGAAAGTGATCGACCGGGAAAGTTTACCGATTCACATGATTCACTCAGACGACGAAGCGCCTCAACACTCAATGTCTGCCTTGTTGTATTTTGACGACTGGCAACATCGGTGATGATTCCGCTCGCTGCTCCTCCAATGTAAACATCAAATCTTGAGGGAGACAAAATACCAACCCCTCCGGGTCTTGTAACGTGTCCCATGACGCGATCAAGACTGCTTTTATTGACAGACTTAAATGTTCCTTTGACTGATGGTAAACTCATGCTAGATCCTCTTCTCTACCTCTATTTAGACGATCTCTTGAGATTTCTAGTCTAGAATTACGATAAACAAGTTGTCTGTGTGCTTTTTTGAATCTCGATAAAGGAAGAAACACCGCGATGTACCAGTCCTCTGGTGGAATACGCAAAAGATACGAATCCATTCGTTTGTAATAGTACCTTTTAATGCACGGTTTTAAGAACTCACGAATCCTCGGAGTGTTGATTAGTTTTTTGTATTTCAAGACAAGTCTAGTTTTTTTGTTTTTATAATCGCCACTTCTAAATTTTTGTAGTCTCAGGAAAAGTCTTTCTCTTAGATTTAGTGGTAGGTAGTGAAAGTTGATTCCCAAAAATCCATCTTGATACATTTCTAAGATGTAAACACAGGGAAAGGTATCATAGTAATTAAGAGTTGTTCTTGTTTTTGGAATATATGAGAACATGAACATCTCTCCCGGTTTTTTGAATGAGCGAGTGCTGAATATTCTTTTTTCGTCACGAATAAACTTTTCTTCAACAGAGATGTCTTGAAGTTCATGTAGTGCCTTGATTGTGGTTCGCACCCATTTGATTGCAGCACTTCCGACTTTAGGAGCGCCTACAAGATCGCGTAACTCTTTAACGGCGTCAAACACGTTTTCAGCACGGTCGGTAAAGTCTCTAGTTGCAAACTGATTAAGAAGTCTGGTTGTGTTTTCTCGAAGAGATTTAAATTTAACCATTTCCTCCTCATCCATTGCATCATCTCCCGTGATACCCTCTTCGAGCATACCACGATCCACAACCACAGTCGATTTGTAGTTGCTTGCAGTTGGGGTCATCAAAGCATCTTTAAATTTCTGTACGTCACTTACAGTCTTTTTTTCAGACTCACGATTGGTTAGGTTTTTATCTTTATTTTCGTCTACCATTTTACCTCAATAGAGTATCCTCTGTTAGAACTTTAAATTTCCATCCTCTATTTTCAGCAAAGTCTTGTGCTGCTTCCCACTTCGCACTATTGACCCCCCAGTTTTTTAGATCACAAAGATATGATTTCGTGATACGTTTTTTCTTTTCAGGGGGTGAGCATTGTTTTTTAGGTTTGATTTCTATAAGTAGGGTTTCGTTCAGACCATTTTTGTTTTTTACTGTGATTAAAAAATCAACATAATATCGATGAACTCTTCCATCAATAGGCGATCTATATGGAACCACCACCTCTTCGGATGACCACTTCACAACAGACTTTTGTGAATCACAAAAATTCATGAATTTCCTCTCCCACAAACTTCTATAAATAATTTTTGTAGGATCCCCATCATATTTTTGGGGGTTTTGCGGTTTGTATCTTCCTTTGTATGCCATACATAGATATGTATCATACTACACGGAGAAATATATGTCACAACAACCTATAGACCCGGCGTTGCAACGTCTTACTGGTGCTGGTCAAGAGGCACTCAGAAAAACGATTTACTCCAGCGAAAGCGTGGATGATCTTTTTGGTAAAAAAACAAGAGATTATACTGGAACAAGTCCACTCGGAAAACTCCAAGATCCTGAGGCAGATCAGGACGGTAGACAGTTGTTTTATCCACTTGATTTGGGCGAAAATGACGCTAATCATATTCTTTTGTTCAAAATCTATAATGGTTATAGTGAGCAATATTATCAACTAAAAAGAAAAGTTCAAGAGTTAGAGAGAGGACAGGCACTATTAGATGAGTTGAACAGAGATACTGCTGCACTTGACGAAAAAACAATTTCTGCTTTGCAGCAAAAATATAATAACTTGGTCATAGACGGTAGAAGAATGAAAGTTAGTTTTATGGATGGTAAGTTTCAAGCGTTTGAAGAGACTTACGCCGGTTTTGGTCAAGTAACGTTTTCAAAAGAAATCGATAGGATTGCTGGAACCTACCTTGGAAATACTATGATTCCCCTTGGGCAGCGGGGTGAACTTGATATCATTGAAGATCAGTATGGATCATTTAATTATGTTGGCAACCGAAAAACTCTTGGTACTTTTGCAGGTCTTGGTATAGGAACAGAAGCAAACAATGCAACTACTCTCGCTGCGAGTCTAACCAATAGAGTAAGAAAGGCAGAGGTTAGACAAAAAGAGACAATCGCACTCTACATGCCTCACAAACTGAATGTCGCACACTTTAACACATACGACACACCAGAATTTTCTGTTGTCAAAGATGTTGCAGCATTGACTGAGGGTAACGTAGGTGGAGTCGCAGCAAGTTTGTTTAGAAAGGGAGCGGGTGTTATAGATGCTTTGGGACAAATTACAGGGACCGATGTAAACGCAGCAAGAGCAATCGCCGCTGCAACTGGTAAAGTTATCAATCCACGAAGAGAAACATTGTTTGTTGCTCCCGAACTCAGAAAGTTTGAATTTGCTTTTGAGTTTGCACCAAGAAACGAAAAAGAATCACTTGCTGTTTATGATATTATCAAAACACTAAAACATCACGCTTATCCATCAAGATCAATTGGTAAAGGTTTCTTCTTTGATATGCCTGCTGAGTTTGAATTAGAGTTTCATAGTATCATCAACGGTGCTGCATACGAAAATCTTTGGATGAATAAAATCGCAAGATGCGCACTCGTCGAAATCAACGTTGATTACACAGCAGCAGGATCAGTTTCTACATTCTTTAACGGCGCACCAACACACATTAACATGACACTTACTTTCCAAGAAATGGAACTCATCACACAAGAATTCGTGGACAGAGGATATTGATATGTTTTTTTCAAAGTACCCATTAATTGAATATATCTTCACAGAAAAAAGCGGAGTCGCAAAGAAGAAACTTGCAACGAACATTTTGCGTCGAGCAGGATTTGCAGAGGGTTCAAAATTAGACAATAGTTTCTTCGTGCGGTATGATATTCAAGACGGAGATAGACCTGATATCATCGCAGACAAAATCTATAACGACTCTGAATATTCGTGGGTGGTTTTATTGTTTAACAATATTGTGAATCCATACGAAGAGTGGCCCAAAGATAGTATTACTTTGGAAAGAGATATAGAAAAAAAATATGAGGGTTATAGTCTATTCATATCTGGATCGACTGGTGAGCATTTGTCAACACCAAGTTTTTTCAAAAATCAAGTCATAGGAAGAGGGAACAGTGCGGGACTCGACATTTATGGAGTTCCATTTGTTGATGGGTCAATAAATGATAAACCCATACTCGGAAAAGTTGTAGGATGGGATCCTCAGTACGGGAGACTTGATGTGGTTACAGATTATCCACAATCTTTTAGTGAGGGAAACTACATCACTGCTGTTGGAGCAACAGGTCAAGCACTGTATGATATTAAAATACAAAGAAGAGTTTTGCGAACCGATGCTTTGTACCATTTTGAAAGAAGAGAGTCTGGATCGACGAGCGATTTTGTTATTCTCAATCCACTAGCATCGACAGAGATTGATGGTCAGATTCCACTAGGCGCAACAGGATTTAGTTCAGGTGCAGTCACCGATGCTGCAAAAGGCGGAACAATCGCACCGAATAGTCATGATGTAAATCCCGTTCAGTTTGGTGAGACACTTGTCGGAAGATATATGGGAATCTGCGGGGACAACAACAATGATAACATTTTAACCAATCGAGTTTTTGAGATTAGAGAAAACGACAAGAAGCGAGAGATTAGACTCTTGCACCCTCAGTTCTTAGTAGATGCAGTTGAAGAGTTTGAAAGAGTGATCAATACCGGGAGTATAGTTGGATGAGCAGTATTCAAAATGCAAATGTTTCTGGAGTTGCTCCACCTGAAACTAAGTATACAAAATCAAATGCGTTTAATATTGATGAAATAAAGATTTTGACTTCTACGGGTGAAGAGGTAATTCTTACTCCTGATAAGTGGAAGGTAATTGATATTTACGAGGATTTATTTTCAAACTATGTGTATGCAGAAATTAGAGTTATAGATGCTCAAAATTTATTAAGACATGGACCAATTATTGGTCAAGAACTTGTTACTATAAGATTTAATACACCGGGAACTGATAAAAGACAAAAGACATTTAGGATTCATAAAGTCACCGATAAGGTTTATGATGACACACAAAAGGTTCAGTATTATAAACTAAACTTAGTTTCACAAGAAGCATTTGGAAATCTAAATGAAAAAGTAAATTACTCTTTGCGAAACATGAGCGTAGAAAGAATGGTTGCTTATATTTTTGGAAATCACTTTCCACAATCGAACATAGAAATATCTGCCTACGATAAAAATACTCACAGTTTTGTTTTTCCAAATAGAAGTCCAGTTTATAGTATAAACTGGTTAGCAAAAAGAGCAGTCAATATTCACAACACAGCAGACTCTAGTTTCATATTTTATGAGGACTTAGATGGTTTTCATTTTAACACTGTCATGAATCTCATGAGACAAAAACCACAAGGACCAGGCGGCAGACCACAGTCATATCAACTAAAAGCACAAAACGTTAGAGAACTTCCTACGAGCGAGTTTGGTAAAGGACTTGTCGAAGGAATGAACAATCCGGGTAAGATTGATTTTAATAAGACATACGATAAGTTTTCAGAGGCAAAAAAAGGAATGTATGCATCAACACTTGCCGTATATGATATCGTAACAAAACAATATACCGCAAGGACGTACGATTACCTTGAGCATTTTAATGCTTTGTATGACAGAGACAACACTGTTCAACCGATGATCTCTTTGTCTGGAAATGAAAGACTGAATGAAAAAAGCAATTCCTTGATTCATTATAAACCATCTCACCTTGGATTGTATGGTGATGCTACCATCGACTCCATCAAAGAAAATCCAAGTGTTTATGACAATGATAAATATCATGAGTATCTTCTTGAAAGAAAATCACTAGAGCAGCAAATTGCTTCAAGACAAGGTGGATGTCAAAAACTAGTGATGGATGTTCCAGGCGACTCGACAAAAAGAGTTGGTCAAACAATTGAGTTGATTGTTCCCTCACCAGAACCTCATGCGGGAGGGGAGGACTTCATTGAGGAATATGTTAGTGGTAGGTATTTAATAACCTCAATCAAACATACAATTGATAATTTGGATTACATCATGACACTTGAATTGACAAGAAATACATTAAATAGCACGCTACCTACAGCAGTTGATACGAGTAAGACAAACGGTGCATCAGTAACGGGAAGTAAATTATGAATGAATTTATGGGTGGAAACTTTATTTGGTTTCATGGAGTTGTTGAGGACATAGATGATCCTTTACAACTTGGTAGGTGTCGTGTTAGAGTTTTTGGATTTCACACACCAGACAAACAAAAACTTCCGACTGATACACTTCCTTGGGCGATGCCTATGCAACCAGTCACAAGTGCCGCAATCAGTGGTGTTGGTTCATCTCCTACAGGTATACTACAGGGAACACATGTTCTTGGTTTCTTTAGAGACGGAACCGATGCACAACAACCAGTAATCTTAGGGACGTTCGGTGGAATACCCGTGCAAGTTGCTTCTAACTCAGGATTCAACGATCCGATTCAACAATACCCAAGAGAAGATTATGTCGGTGAGCAAGATACAAACAGACTCGCTCGCGGACAGTCCACAGGAACAATTGTTGAAAGTAAAATTACGGCAGCAGAGGGTCACGCAGGTCATCCTACAGCAAGAGGACAAAGAGAAAATAATTGGGACGAACCAATTACTCCCTATGATGCTCGTTATCCAAACAATCATGTATACGAATCTGAGTCTGGACACATTCAAGAATTTGATGACACTCCGGGTGCAGAAAGAATTCACACATATCACAGAGCAGGAACCTTCGAGGAGATTCATCCCGATGGAAGTAAAGTTATAAAAGTTGTAGGCGATGAGTATGAATTATACTTGGGTAAAAAGTTTGTTCACATCACCGGAAACACAAATATACTGATTGGTCCATCAGAGGGGGAAGCAACAGAAAATATTGGAAACCTTACATTGTATGTAAAAGGTGACGCAGATATTCAAGTCGATGGAGATGCTGATCTTGAGGTGGGTAAAAACCTTAGAGCAAATGTTTCTAGACAAGTTGAAATAAACTCTGGACAAAACATGAGTTTTGTTGCTGAGGGAAACATTGCATTTAGAAGCGGGGGTAACTTTGTCTCAGTATCAGATAAAGAAACAAAATTCATATCCAGTGAAAGTGTTACTATAAAAACCAACGAAAAAGCAAACATTGGTGCAGACGATGATGTTATCGTGAAAGGCAAGAAGATCAGGTTAAACTAATGGCAGCAGTAGCAGTAGGACAAGGTAGAAGTTCGATTAGCACCAATCATTCGTGCAACTCTGTCACGACAACAGATCGATGTTCGTCGGATGTTCTCGCAGAGGGTATAGGAATAGTGCGTAATTCAGATAGAAGTAAAACACACCTGATTCCTAGAGGCGATTCGTGTGGAACACACACACCATCGATCATTGCAAACTCTAGTGTGATTGTAAACGGCAGACCAGCAGCAAAAGTCGGTGATCGTCACGGAGATTGTGGTAGCATAACCACTGGTATAACAAGTGTGGACATAGGGAGATAATTATGGCATTACCAAATATACCATCGTTTCCAACTAACCCCATAACAGAGGGTACAATTGAACCACTACAGGCAGATGCACAAGATGCGTTTCAGTCTGTTCTTGATGGTGATGCATTTAAAAATCCTCTTGGGGGTGCGACCAATGTTTTAAAAAACAATTTAGATAATCTTGTAGATAGACTTGATGATGCAGTCTTTGAAGATGGTTTAG
>CEON01103310.1_pt1 | contig 18064 bp, 14 predicted proteins | sample 530291 | NCBI WGS metagenome assembly CEON01 (sample SAMEA2619888, study PRJEB7988) | marine metagenome | biome: marine biome (ENVO:00000447); feature: surface water layer (ENVO:00002042); material: "saline water (ENVO:00002010), including plankton (ENVO:xxxxxxxx)" | depth 5 m
ACACCAAAGATACCACTTCCAAAGATTACTTCAGAAACAGCACCAATGGCAACAAAAGACATCATAAGATGAACTAAATCATCTACATAGCCTTTTACGAGTGTTATGATTTCCTTCATATGGTTTTTATCTCCCGTTAGTTATCAATTACGTCAGGATTTCCTGACTAGTAATAACTATCGTATATATAAAATAATCATTATTTAGTATATATTTATATATCACTCTTTTTTCGAAGTTTAATATTTATTATTGAATAAACATAGGTAATATTATGGCGATAGATTTCGAGATATTCGAAGGCAAAACACTTTCAGATGTATTCAAAGACATCTACGATAATTCCAAGAAAAATAAAACTCAATTAGAAGTACTGATGAAAGAGGTAGTTGGGTTTATTAAAGATGGGGATACCGCTGTGCAAATTATTCCTATGTTAAAAGAGTACTTGGAAATTAATGTGAAGAACGATGAACAATTAGTTAAGTTAGCGACTATTGTTCAGAGGTTGGCACAAGGTTCTAAATCTTCTGATAGTGAGGGTGAATTTGGTCTCACCGAAGCTGAAAAAGAACAATTAATGAGTAACATTCAAAATACAGTTAATGAATTACAGGATGAAAGTGATAAGATAACATCTTCTTTAGGTAATTAAATGGCATACACAAAAACAAAGAAACTTGGTAATAAATCAGGTCCTATTGTTAACGAAAGAATCCACACTACCGATTCAGTTTTAAACCTCATAAAAGAAACTCAAGAACTTTCTAAATTTTTTGAATTAGAACCATTAGAAGTTTTAGAAGTTCTTGTTGATACAGATAAACCATCTTTTCCATTAGATGAAGATGGTAATCCTGATTATCAATATATAGGTGCAGTGATTGGTAGATATTGTGTTTCGGAACAAGGACTTCCGATTGATGAGTGTGGTATATTCAAACCAATAAACCCATCTATGAATATTACACCAATAGTTGGTGAAATACTCGTAGGTATGAAAGTGGTTGGAAATGATTTTTATATATCACCTGTAAATTTATTTGGTAATCCATCATTTAATACACAACACGGAATTAGTAAATTAAAATCAAAAGGTACTCTTGTTGGTAAAACTAAAACCGCCGCCGATGGTGATGAGAATAGTACAAATCTTGGTTACTATATTGATAGAGATACAAACTTAAATGACCCTCGTAGAGTTTTACCAAGTGAGGGTGATTTAGTTATAGAGGGAAGATTTGGAAATAGTATTCGTTTAGGTAGTGATATAAAAAATGAAGAAAATCCTAATCGAGATATTTCACCTAATATTATTTTAAATGTTGGTCAAACAAAAGAGGGAAACGAAAAAGAACCAGTAGTTGAAAATGCTGATACGGATGGTTCAAGTATTTATCTTACAACAAATCAAGAATTGAAATTTACACCACCAATAGATAGTAAAGTATTAGTACAACCTTATGAGGGTAATAGTGTATTAGTGAGTTCAGATAGAATAGTTTTTAATGCCAAGAATAGTGGTAACATTGGATTGTTAGCTCAAGGTAGTGTGGCCATTGGAGCAGTAACTGAAGTTGTTATTGAATCACCAATTGTAAAGGTAGGTGATAAAGATGCTGAAGAACAAATGATTTTAGGAACAACATTAGTTGATAGGTTAATAGCTTTGGTTGATGCCATTGGTAATGTAACTGGTATCGCAACACCAACAGGTCCTACACCAGGTCCTATAAATGCCGCTACTGTAGGTTGGGCTACACCAGGTGGAGTAGAAGATGCCAAAGGTGCTCTAATTGATGCGTTGAGTGAACTACATAGGATTGATAAATAATGGGATTCACAGCTTTTAAAAACAATTATAAAAGTAGAATGGAAAATGGTCCTTTCTTCGAATCAACTGATGAATGTGCGGACTTTATCGCTGATGAATATCACAGTTCAATATTTAGTTCACCTGGTGGTGCGGCAGGTCCTATAGTTAGTGGACTTACTGCTAACGCGGAAACATTGAGTACTGCATTAAAAGGACCTTTATCCGCTCAGTTACCATTAGAAGGATTTGAATTGGCCTTATCAGGTGCTCTGGCTTTATATTGGGCTGGTGCGATAATGACCACACCTGGTTATGTTGTTTCAGTACCAGGTGTACCTGTAGCTGGTATTTTATCTCAGGCAGATTCTATTGACCAGTTTTTAGACCAATTAGTTGATGTGTTTGAAACTCACTTAGGTGGGTTAGTATATGTACATCCATCAAGTTCACCACTTAGTGGATTTTCTGTACCATAAAAAAACTTTATTGATAATTATTTAAAATAGCATAGGAGTTATTATGACTAAAAAAGACCTCGTGAAAATAATACGAGAAGTAGTTAAACGAGAAGTAAAAAAACAAGTGACAGAGATATTTATTAAAGAGAATAAATCGTCTCTTAAATCACTTTCACCCAAGAAAAAAGTTGTCAAGAAAAAGATTGTTAAACGTGAACCTGTTCAATACACATCAAATGAATCATTAAATGCTGTATTAAATGAAACGGTTGGATTAGGTAAAGCGGATGAACAAGAAGAGTGGCCAACAATGGGTGGTGGAACTTTTGATAGTACAAGGGCTACTGAACTATTAGGTTATGGAGATAGTATTGCGGCAGGTGGTGATAAACAAGCACAAAGAAACATTGCCGCGGCACAAACTTTTAGAGAAAAAGGTTTGACATCAGACCAAGTACCTCAAGATGTATTGAACGCACTTACAAAAGATTATAGTGCTTTAATGAAACACGATAAGATGAAGAGTAAAAGATAATGGCAATAAAATCCATAGAAGAAGACCATCCAGCAGTAAGAGTAATCAATGAAGATCCAGATTCTTTTTTTGGTTTAACTTTTCCGTTAGGTCATACTAATCGTGGATTTTTTCCAAGAGCTGCCACATTACGTGAACAGGCTTTTAGTAATTTAAAAAATCTTTTATTGACTAGAAAAGGTGAACGTTTGGCACAACCAACGTTTGGTTCAAGATTACACGAAATTATTTTTGAACAATCGGATGCCGATATAGGTGATAAAATAGAAGCTTCAATTCGTGAAGCAGTTGAAGAGTGGTTAGATTATATAATAATACAGAATGTTTTTGTTACACGTGAAAACAATTCTGTATTTGTAACACTTGAGTTTAGTGTTACATTAGATGATCCAGATTCGATTGACCAATTAACTTTTACATTTAGTGGTGTATAGGAGAGAATAAATGCCTAACGTAGAGTATGGAACAAATAAAAAAATAGAGAAAAAAGAAGTCTCATATATAGGTAGAGATTTTGGTTCACTTAGAAATAATCTAATTGAATTTTCTAAAACATATTTTCCAGCAGCTTACAATGATTTTAATGAATCATCACCAGGTATGTTGTTTATTGAAATGGCGGCGTATGTAGGTGATGTGTTATCATTTTATATTGATAAACAATTTCAAGAAACACTTTTACATTCTGCTCAAGAAAAGAAAAACATATTTAAGATTGCACAATCTTTTGGGTATAAACCAAAACTCAGTTCACCTGCAGTTGCGGTATGTCAGTTTTCTGTAGAAGTACCCGCGTTGGCTTCTGGTACTACATTTGTACCTGATACTAATTACGCACCAATACTAACTGCAAATTCAAAAGTTGCATCCGAAACTGGTATTGAATTTAGAGTTCTTGATGATGTAAACTTTAAAGTATCAACTGCATTAGATTCACGTAAAGATACCATATCACAATACGATGGTACAACACCAACACATTTTAGATTAGAAAAAAATGCCTTAGTAGAAAGTGGTACTAAAGTATCTGAAACATTTACCTTTGGTGCGGCAAAGAAGTTTGATAAAGTATTTTTAGCTAACGAAAATGTAGTACATATAGAATCAGTAATTGATGATGATGGAAACACTTGGTATGAAGTTCCTTTCTTAGCACAAGATACAGTGTTTGAATCTGTAGAGAACAATGAAACTAATACACCTGATTCTTCAGATGAAAAATCTGAAACACCATTTTTATTAAAGTTAATTAAATCCGCTCGTAGATTTACTACATATGTTCGTAGTGATGGAAAAACAGAAGTTAGGTTTGGTGCTGGTATTAGTTCAAATGCAGATGAAGAGATTATTCCTAATCCTGATAATGTTGGTAGTTCACTTGGTACAGGTTTATCTAAACTTGATACATCATTTGACCCAAGTAATTTTATGAAAACAAAGGCGTTTGGTTTAGCACCAAGTAATATCACTTTAACTATAACGTATCACTATGGTGGTTCGGTTGAAGATAACGTTATGTCGAATTCGATTACTAATTTAGATTCTATAAACTTATCTTTAAGTGAAGATGGATTAGATAGTTCTAAGGCAGCTGATGTTAGAGCTAGTTTACAAGTTACTAATAAAGATGCCGCTACTGGTGGTTCAAGTGGTGAGAGTAACGAAGAGGTTAGACAAAACGCACTGGCATATTTTAATACACAAAATAGAGCAGTAACTAAAGAAGATTATATTACAAGAGTTTATTCATTACCACAAAAGTATGGTAAGATTGCTAAGTGTTTTATCGTACAAGATGAACAATTAGAAACTAAATCTCAATTAACAATTGTTAATAAAAAGAAAAAGAAGAAAGAAACACCAACTGTAATACCTAATCCAATGGCGTTAAATTTTTATGTTTTGGGTTTTGATGATACACGTAGATTAACTACATTGAATGATACTTCAAAACAAAACTTAAAACTTTATTTATCACAATACAGAATATTAACAGATGCAATTAATATTAAAGATGCATACATAATTAATTTTGGTATTAAGTTTGCCATCATAACACAAAGAGGATATAATAAAAATGTTGTGTTGGCTAAGTGTATTGAAAGTTTAAAGAAACATTATGATATAAAACGTTGGCAAATAAATCAACCATTGATTTTAAGTGATGCCGCATATATAATATCATTAGTTGATGGTGTAGCAAGTGTTGTTCCACCAGAAGAAGATAATCCTAACAAACAATTAGTATTAGTTGAAAATAAATTTAAAGTAGAGAGTGGGTATAGTGGAAATGTTTACGATATGCAATCAGCTACAAAAGAGGGTATTGTTTACCCATCATTAGACCCAAGTATTTTTGAATTAAAATATCCTGATATAGATATACAAGGTAAAGTAGTAGGAGATATTTAATGTACTATTTCGAGTATCCAACTGTAGATACTACCATATACGAGGGTAGTGTAACTTCATCAATCAATACAGGATTAGATGAAATATTAGAAGTACGTAAACACGTAAATTCTTCTGGTACGATTGTAGATGCATCAAGAATTTTAATTAAGTTTGATATAGGTGGTTATATATCATCTTCCGTACAGAGTGGAATTATACCAAGTAGTGCCAAGTATTATCTAAATCTATATGATGCTCGTTCAAAAGAATTATCAACCACTAACACTTTATTCGCGTATAACATTAGTGGAAGTTGGGTAGGTGGAACTGGTAGAGTTGATAGAGACCCAGCACTTAGTGATGGTGCAAGTTGGAAGTATCGTGATAACGACACAACACAAACACAATGGTTAAGTGGTAGTGATACACAAGGTGGTACGTGGTGGACTTCAAGTTTAAGTGGTCAGTATTCTCACGAAGCTTCTTTTACATTAGACCACGAAACTACAGATGTTAGAATGGATGTAACTGGTTTAGTTAAAAACCAAATCTATTCTGGTTCTACATATGGTCAAAATGGATTTATAATAAAAAGATTAAACACACCAACATCATCAAGTAAATTTAGTACCTTTGACCCAACAACAGCTACAGGTTCCGCAGAGGGTAGTTCAGACCCACTTGGTCATTTGATTTATTTTTCACGTGAAACTCATACAATATATCCACCAAAATTAGAAGTGGAATGGGATGATAGTTCTTGGAATACAGGTAGTTTGAGTGCGTTGGGTTCTACAGACTTAGATAGATTAAAAGTTTATTTTAATAATTTAAAACCAGAGTACAAAGAAAAATCAAAAGTTAAATTTAGAATTACTGGTAGAGAATTGTATCCTACTCGTGGATTTGATACCACACCAGCAGCATTGACTGTAAAGTATTTACCAAGTGGTAGTCAGTCAATTGGACAGGGAACTTACTATTCAGTAAAAGATGCTGAAACTGAAGATACAATAATACCATTTGGTACAGGTTCAATTGTTAGTTGTGATAGTACAGGAAATTATTTTAATCTTTGGATGGATGGATTTCAACCAGAGAGAAGTTATAGATTTTTAATCAAAGTAGTAAGTGGTAGTGGTGCAGATGAAACATCAATGATATATGATGATAATTATGAATTTAGAGTGGTGAGGTAAAATGCCATTAACAAAAGACCAAATTACAAACAACGATTTTTATCAAAACGTTGAAGATGCTGATAAACAAAAACTTCTCGCAGAAATGGAAAAACAATATAGTAGAGCCGCGATATCGGGTTCAGTAGATTCTAATAATCCATTACGAGATGAAAGAGGTTTTTTATTATCATATGAAGATCCTGATAATCCTGGTGTATCAATTGATAAACCTTATATGTACGTTAAACTTGAACTAAAACAAAAATCAGCTACACGACAAAACGTTAATAGGTTTTTCGGTAGTGAATTAGATTTTACGGAAATCTCATAATGAAATTTAATTCTTTAAAAGAAAAAGATAAACAACAGCTAGAGGGTAATGTAAAATATTTTACGAACTATGGTCAATCTTCGGCTAGAGATTATGTACATATCTACGCGTTTGATGTTGAAGATAATCCAATCCAAGATGCTGTATTTCCTATCGGTGCGTTACAATTTAATGATGATGGTGTTTTAGTTGATATCGGAACACACCTTAGAGAAATGGGGTTAGGTTCTGGTGATTATAAAGTACAATACTTATTTTTAAGAAGAATTGCTGGTAGTGAACAAGATGTATTTGTTGATGCTACTGGTCAAGTTTGGACACACAAAGTTAACGTAAAAGTTATAAATGGACAAACTCGTTATTTTCAAAATCAAGGTGCATCAGAAACACTAAGTGAATTATATCCTAAAAAATTACAATATTATATAAAAGAGATTTCACCAAATAGAAAAGAAGTAAAAGTTGATTTACAAGATATAAACAATGGAGTTTATAAAAGTGATTTTTTAGGTATAGGTAAAACAACAGTATGGTATCCAAAAACTACTCAAAATGCTGGTAAGATAAGATTTGATTTAACAGACCCAACAATTTTAATCGCAACATTTCATAATACTGATATGGGATTCAACGATAATATGGTTGGTGGACAAATCAATATACCAAATGCTTTTGAAAATACAGTTGAAACATTTCTTGGTGCACCACCTAATATTGCACCACCTAATTTACCAATACCAGATAACGTACCAGCTAACTTTGTTTTAGGTGCTGAAAGTTTGACGGATTTATTTTCACAAACTTGTTTTCACCCAAACACTAAAATAAAATTAAGTAATAATAGAAGTGTACCAATAAAATTTTTAAAACCAGGTATGAAAGTTAAAACTGAAATTGGTTTTGCTAAAATAAAAAAAGTTATTAAATCACCAAAACCATATGGTGGTGCCAATATGATTAACTATAAAGGATTACACGTTACACCTGGTCATCCAATAAAACATAATGGTAGATGGTATAGAGCTGATGAATTAAAATCATATAAATTTAATAATACAGTTTCTGATGTTTACAATTTAGTTTTAGATAGAGGTCATACAATCGTTGCGAATAATGTTATTTGTGCTACAATGGGTAAGTGGAAAAGTAACGAAGAGTTTTTACAGAGTAGAAATAAATTTAGAATGGCTCTGAATGAAGAACTATTTTCACCATCTGATAGTGATGTAGATGTTCCACCAACAACAACTATACCAATGAATGATGAATTTTTTCTTGATGAACCACATCCTGATCCACAACCATTACCAGAGGTAGAACCAATACCAGAAAATACACCACCAGCACAAATACAAACTACACAAGTACCAAGAACTTTAATTGCTACTATCGTAGAAGTGTTGGATGCAAATAGAGTTAAAATAAATATGTCATATGAAGAATTGGCAAATCAATTTAACAATACTGGTGAAGATAGAAGTTCAGATATATTTGATAGATTTTATGTACAATATCAAAAACAACAAATACAAAGATTAAACACGTATATGGTTATTGGTGACCAATACTTTATTGTTATTAATAGTAAGAGTGGTCAAGATAATGATGCGGATAGAACTTCTCAAATATTTAAACTTTATGATAAACTACCAAATGATATTGAAGAATTAGATACTTGTTATTTTGTTCAAGAGAAATTAGAACCTTATACTGATATGGTTAAGTTAGTTGATTTTGTTGAAGAAGATCCAGATGTGTTATATTTAAGAGTTCCTAATTTAAATTCAGTTGATAATCCAATTGAATTTAGAAGTACTCAATATAATACATTTAACGATTTGTTGGGTACTGATGATGAAACAAAACAAGATATAAAAAATAAATTATTTAGTGGTAGTTTACTTGATGTACAATTAAACATTGATTATCAAAAAAGAACCGAACAACTTGGTATAGATAAAGATGATACAGGTTTTGGTAACTTTGTTCATTTTGGTAGTGCAGAAAGAAGAATTGAAAATTTTAAAAAGAAATTAGAGTTAATACAAAACTACACTTCACAAAGTGCGGGTGTTACTGATGTAACTGGTTCATCGGTTACTAAAGATAGATATGATGTTGGTAAAAACCAAGTTATTAATTCGTTTGACCCATTTGAACATTATATGTATTTTGAAAGTTCATCTTATGCGAGTTCATCGGTTGGACAATTTCACGATGTTGCAGTACCAAAACATAATAATTCTAAACCTTATATAAATTATCATACGAGTCATTCTATATTTACTACTTGGTATGATAATATGATTAGTAGTGCATCTATATTTGATTTAAATAATACTGATAGACTTGTAGGACATTTACCACAACACGTAAACACCGATACACAAAATAATGCGTTTTTAGATTTTATGGATATGGTTGGTCAACAATTTGATGAGGTGTGGACTTATGTTAGACATTTTACAGATACTAATGAAAGAACAAATAAACTAAGTGAGGGTATATCTAAAGATTTAGTACAACAAGTTGCGAAGAGTATGGGAATGGAACTTGGTAGTGGTAATGATTTGGTAATAATACCTGAGTACTTATTAGGTAAAGGTGCTGATGGTTCTGATAAATACGAAACACCACAAGAAGAATTAACTGAAGAGATATGGAAAAGAATTTTAACTAATATGCCTTTCTTTATGAAGTACAAAGGTACTCAAAGAGCGTTAAAAGGATTAGTAAATTGTTATGGTATACCAAGTAGTATTTTAAGGATACGTGAGTTTGGTGGACCTGATGTTGGTACACGAGTATCATATGAAATGAAAAGAAAGTTTTCATACGCCTTAGATTTTAAATCAAGTGAGACTGTTAGATTTCCTTGGCGTAATGATACTGAAAGTAGTATTAAACCACAAACAGTAGAGTTTAGATTCCGTTCACCAAAATCCAAAGACCAAGTTATACTTGAGGCCGAAGATAATTGGGCAATCGCATTACGAGATAATGGTCAACCTGATGATTATGGATATGTTGAATTTGCTTTGAGTGGTTCGAGTTTTCAATATTTAACTTCATCTTTATTTCCTGTATACAATGATGAGATGTGGAGTGTAATGTTAACAAGAAAATCAGCTAGTGGAGCTGACTTAACTGCTGATACTACTACTCAAAATATTAAATACGAATTAACAACAAAACAATATGATTCAACACGACAGGTAATTCAATATCAAGATTCTTCAAGTTTTAATTCAAGTACTGCTGGTGTTAACACGAAATTTTCTACGAGTACAAATTTTTATCTTGGTGGTAAACCAAGTTCTAAATTTTATGGTGTACAATTTAGTGGTTCTCTACAAGAGTTTAGATTATGGAGTGAACCTTTATCACAAAGTGTTTTTGATAATCACGTTAGAGCACCAAAAGCTTATAATGGTAACACTACATCATCTGCGTATGATAATTTAATTTTTAGATTAGATTTAGGTGATAACATAAACTTACAATCAAATACTGAAGCGATTGATGATAAATCATTTAAAAATAGTTATGGTATTTTATCAGGTAGTGCAGTTGGATTTACTGGTAACTCATTTAGAAGTTTAGTTGATTTAGAACAATTAAAAGTACCAAACATTGGACCTAATAGAAGAAACGCTACAAAGATACGTTTAGAAAGTACAACACTACGTGGTAATTTATCACCAGAAGTAAGACAGGAACAATCATCACAAGATTTTGCACCAATAGATAGTAATAAATTATCACTACAATTTTCACCAGTTGATGTGGTTAATGAAGATATAATGTATAGTTTGGCTGATTTTAATATAGATGACCAAATAGGAAATCCAAAAGATGAATATAGATACACGTATACTGGTTTAGATAAAGTACAAAGAGATTATTGGAAAAAATATAAATCCGCAAATAACTTTTGGGATTATATGAGAATCATAGAATATTTTGACCAAAGTATTTGGAACACTGCTGGTAAATTAATTCCTGCTAGAGCTAATTATAATTTTGGATTATTAATAGAACCTAATATACTTGAACGTTCTAAAGAAGTTGTTGGTAAAAAACCAGAAGTTGAAAATCCATATTTTGAGAATGCTAATATATTTGATATCGGAGTTGATATAAACGCTACCGATAGTGGTTCAGTACAATTGAGTGGTGAGTATCCAAATTATGCTGGTGGTATAAATGTAAGAAATTTAGAAAGTGGTTCATTAGGTATTTTAGGTTTACCAACATTAAATAAAATAAATGAAATAAATCCAACGAGTGAATATGGTAATTTATACGCAACTGCTAGTATTACGTTTGGTGCGATTGAAAAAGAATTTGAAGAAACGTTACAACCTTTTATTAGTTCTTCGAGGTTGAGTGAACATAATGAAATAAAAGTACCTTACTATACAGGTTCACTTTCGGTATCAACCGCGAATGGTTTTGGAGAAAAATTTAGATACAATGGAATGTATCAATATAGTTCTTCGTTTGAACGAGCTGAATTTGAAAGTCAAGCTTATAGTACTAAACTTTTCAGAACGTTTTACGTAGGAACAAAAACAACAAAGAAAAATACAATAGATGGTAAAGATCCAGTTGAGATTACAATAACATCACCTACTAAACTTGTAACACAAGAGCCAGGTGATTCTCAATTAAAAATTGATTAAAAATGTTGAATGATTATATTTATATAAGAACAACAACCGTCTTTGTTCATTATCAATAGGAGTTAAAATATGGGATTTTTAAATAATACAAGCGTAACGGTAGATGCTGTATTAACCAAAAAAGGTCGAGAGTTATTAGCAAGAGGACAAGACGAATTTAAAATTACAAAATTCGCACTTGCTGATGATGAAGTCGATTACAGATTATGGGATACGGCTCACCCGAATGGTTCAAATTTTTATGGGGCAGTTATTGAGAATATGCCTTTATTAGAAGCCTTCGTGGATGAGAATCAAATTATGAGGTACAAACTTGTTACCTTACCAAAGAACACTGCAAAACTTCCAATATTGGAAATACCATCACCAAACCTTTCTTTCAATGGACCAGGTGTTACACAAACTGTTTCACCTAACACGAGAAATGGTAGTGATGCGGAAGCAGGATATTCATTCACATTACACGATGCTACAATAGCAAATCTTACACCAGTTGTAAACACAGGAACTTCTACAGTAGTAGGTGGTGGTCCTGGTTTCAACCCACTAATGCAAAACGGAAGTGCTGGGGTTGCTCCCATATTCAACGTACCAGGTATGAACACTTCAACGTTGGCTGATTTGGCTGTAAACACTGGTGCAACTACTCCTGTATTTTTGAATGAAGAAGAAAGAAAACGTTCTATAACATTGACGGGTTCTAAAGTTAATGTTGTATCACGTAGTGTAACCGCAAATACTGCTACTAACCTAACCGTAACAGGTCTCGCAACTGGTGCTACTTTCAATGTAGTTATAACAGTAAACGCAGACCCAAGTACATTATAAGGAGTAGATGATGTCAGTATTTACACGATTTGATTATAATAATGATGTAGTAGAAAATCAAAAAGTAAAAGTATCGAGTGGTATCTTTAGTGGTGGTGCAGGTTCGTTAACATCATTCTTTACAAGTTCTACACAACAGGCTACTGGTTCGTTTTTACATCTTTACCATCAAGACCCCGCAACATCACCATCAACCGCTGAAGTTCAGTTTGATATTGGGTATGGACACTTTCAAGGAAGTGGTTCTGCTGGTAATACTACAAAGTTGGCTAAAGGTGGTAGAGAAAGTGCGGCTATGTATAGACAATTCGCTAGTGTATTGTTACCACCACAAACTGAGAAGTTTTCATTTACAGGTGCTCCAAGTTCTTCTGATGATATTTATTTTGTATCATTTAACAGAAGTAGAATGAGAGAAAAAGTAGATCCTGGTAATTGGGAACTATGTCTTGGTAGTGGTGCCGCTAAAAGAAAATTTATTGATGATAGTGGAGCAACTAATGTTGCGACCGTTAATGAGGGTGGTAGAGTATTTAACATCGTTAGTGGTTCAATTGAAACTGGTAGAGGTGTAATCAAAACTGCCGCGGCTTCACAAGCTGGTGGGGCGATTGGTAACTTCTATCCTGATTTAGGTATTCTTGTATTTAACGCTTCACAATTAGATTCTATAATTTCTTTAAATACTGGTAGAAACACCGATGCATTTGCAAACAATCCACGAAAACTTTTCAATAAGATTGTAGATGGTGCTAAATTCCAAGTTCGTAGAGAAGAAGAAATTAGTTCTACTAACTTTTTCTGTAGGGTGAATAATAAAAGATATAACTTTAGTGCGAACCCAACGTTCTTTACTGGTTCAGATGGTTCGTTCACACAAGCTAGTTTCTTTAAAGACCCTAAAGTGTTTATAACACAAGTTGGACTTTATAACGATTCAAATGAACTATTGGCAATTGCTAAACTAAGTAAACCAGTTCTTAAATCATATTCAAGAGAAGCTATAATAAAAGTAAAACTTGATTTCTAAAGGGTAAAAAATGTTAAAAAACATTGACCCATCAGATAAGTCAATAAAGCCATTTAAAGCTTACAAGAAATTCAATCTCACACAAAATGATAGTGGGAGTGGACATTATGCACTTAAAGCTACAAGTGGTTCTTTTCACAATTTCTTAACGGGTTCTGCGGCCTCACAAAGTTTTGGTCAGTATACATCTTCAAGGCAACATTATGGTCTTGGTACATATTATGAAATACCAAATTGGTATTGGGTAAGAAATATGTATTATGAAAATGATGAACCATACAGAACTTTCGGAAATAATAATACACAAAAAGAGAAAAGAGAATTACACGATAGGGCTAAAATATTTTCTATCCCAAGAAATATGATGGGTGAAGAAGTTAAAAAAGAATCTGTAAGATTTAATATAACTACTGGTGGTGTAACCTATGATATACGAGATGATGGAAATGGTAACTTATATGATTTTGCTCATTCAGCTAGTTTCGCCGCATATAAATCAAGTTCGTTTGATAGAAGTCAAGGAATATTATCTAATGGAAGTGGTTCACAAGTTGGTAATATAATGTATCAACACGGAATTTTAGTTATAACAGATACAGGTTCATTAGATAATGCTGGAACTGAAACACACGATTTAACATATAGAAGTACTCGTACAATTTATGAACACGAGTATGTTGTTAGAATCCAACCAAACGAATTTAATACTTCATTCAATCCAAATGTAATGCCAGGTAGAAGTGGTAGTATAACAATACCAGAAGGTACTACTGATATGTTTAAGTTTTTACCACCAGGTGACCAACCAACAAATGGTACTGGTAGTTTTCTTAGTTTCTATAATGCATCAGATACCGCACAAGGGTTTGTAACCCATTCACAATTTCTACCATATCTAACAACAGTCGGACTCTACAATGATAACTCTGAATTATTGGCCGTAGGTAAGTTGGCTAAACCAGTTAAATTGAGTAAAGATGTAGTTACTTCAGTAGTTGTTAGATTTGACGTATAACACATAATCATATTAATATATATTATATTTATTATAGCGGTATAAAAGAACGCCAAACTCTATCGTCCTGATAGGGAGTTTACACAAACACATAAACCTTTAGGAAGACTTTGATGAAAAAGTTTTTAAGTATGATACTATTGTTGGGTAGTATCGTCTCGGCACAAGAACCGATTATTCGATTGAAACAAATTGGTACTTATAAAACACCAAGTACGTGGTGGAGACAGAGTGTTACGCACCAATTACAAACTTATTTGGCTGATGATATAAATAACGCGGCATATGCAAATAATAACTTTGATGCGTGGAGAGATTCGGTAATGCAAATCGAAGTAACACTTGATGATAATGGTGCTAACATATCTACATTTAGATTGGATATTGTTTTTGATAACGATTTAATTGATTGGAGTCATCAAGATACTGAAGTAATTAAAGGTGCACATTTACTAACTGGTACAGAGGGTGATAGTACATTAGGTGCTGATTACTCATATGAAGTTGTTCACTATTCAAATGTTGGATATATTGATTCTTTAGAAAGTGCTAATAATGAAAAATCACAAGGTGATAATTCAAATTATGATTGGTTAAGAATTACTGCAGTATCACATAATGTAAATGAATTTGAATTTGGTGGTGGTAATGGAGTACAGAAACAAATTGTAAAACTAAATTTTAAAATAGAAGATAAGGTTGATGATTATGCACCAAGGTCTTTTAGAGTTGCCACATTTTATGAGGGTAATCAAGGATACTACACATATGTATCGGATGATTACGCATTAGATTACAAAGTTTATATTGATGGTAATTGGGGAAACTCTACAGTCAATGATAGAACTTATGATGGTGGTGCTCGTGGAGATATAACTTTACATCCAGAGTTGGTTAATATCGAGGGATACTTTAGATATATACAAGGTAATGATAGAGGTGCAGAAAACACTTATCCTTATTGGAAGATACGATTTGAGTTAGACCAAAGTAATCCACAAGATAATAATAGTTGGTATAACATAGAAACAGTTGGTGATGTTACAAGTTTAACAGATGAAACAACAACTGATGATATTATTGGTGATGATAATGGTACTTACTATTATGATAATCAAGGTACTACCGCAGACCAGGAATTACCAAGTGAAGGATTCTTAGGTGTAAGTTATTATGATACAACGTATACAGATGATAGGGGATATTATAATATTATGTTACCAAGAAATAATGTGTACAGAATGTCATTCTATCCACCAGATTCTCTTGATGATATAGAAGACCATACTCAATATGAAATGGATAGATATCAAATAACAAACTTAAATGATGCAATAGCATCTTTTAATTTTCAAAGTAATAAATGGAAATCAGTAGATGGTGTTGATACTTTAACTGCAGCTGAATATTTGGTAGCTGATGTAGATGGTGATGATTTATTTCAATTAAATGATTCATATTTTATATGGGCATATACTTCACAAATTTTACCAAAGTATTTACACTTAAATGGAGATAGTTTACAAAACTGGTCTACAATAGATACTTTAAAAGAAGATGGTCAATGGTTAAATTATCAATGGTATGAAGAATGGGGTAAACAAAAATATGAGTTTACTGTTTTTTGGGATGATAGTTTAGTAGAGGATACCACACTTGAATTTGGTGCGATTGAAGTTATTAATCCATTGATGAATGATGTACAGACTGGATTAGATACTTTACAAATTAGTATAGGTGGTGGTTCATCTGTATATGGTAATGATGTAAATCCTGATTACACAATCGATAGTATAAAATATTATTTTACAGGTGATGTAAACACTACTGGTACAAAAGTAAAAGAGCCTGGTGATAACGCAGATGGATATATTGATGTTAATGGTTCAACATTTTATCGTTGGGGTGATGGAAATGCACCAGGTACTTGGTTGAATAGAATAATGGTTGAGGAATCCGATGTTGATTTTACATTACCACAAGATTCTACAGTTCGTGTTCGTAGTGGTGATATTATAGAAGTACCATTAAGAATAAATCCAAAAGGTTTAAATGTAGCTGGATTAGAATTTGAAATAAGATTTAAAAGTGATGAGTTGGAATTTATTGATATGAACACGGGTAAGTTACCAGGTCCGTGGTTTACTTATGTAAATGTTCATAAAGAAAATGCTGATGGGTGGAGAAAAGTATCATTTGGTGGTATGGATTATTCACCAGGTAACGCACCACAAAACTATTGGATTGATGAAGAACAAGTTGCGTTAAAACTTTTATTCAGAGCTGATTTCCCAGCAACAGAATGGACACAAGCACCAATTGAATTTGTTGGAAAATATTCAGCTGGTGATCCAAGTGGAAGAGATTTAACAGTTTATCGTGAGAGTGGTCAAGTATTAGTATGGAATAAGTATTGGGCATTTGGTGGTGGAGAACCAGAAGAAGATGAAATAACTTATAACTATCCTAATCCATTTTCTGAAACTACAAGATTTCAATTTTATGTTGATGAATTAAAAGAAGTAAAATTATACATCTTAAATTCTAATGGTCAGTATGTTGGTAAACTATTGGATGAGATGGTGGCACCAGGTATACATACATTTGATTTTAGTAACGTACCAAGTGTTTGGTTACCTGAACAAAGTGTTTATCAAAAACATAAAAAATTAGAACCAGGTGTTTATATTTTTATATTACAAACTGGTAACAAAATAAAAGCTAACAAGTTTACGGTGACTGGATAATGAATCCGTTTTACTTTTTATTACTAATATTTCTTTCTACAATCGGAATGTATTGTTTAATGAAATTTGTAATATGGTTAGGAGAGAGAAAAGAAAAATGAAAAAGAATATCAAATTTTGGATAATGTTTTTAATAGTTTTCATACTTTCTATTAGTAGTCAATTATTAGGACAAGTAAATAGTTTACTAACAATATCACCTACGGCTAACGAGATGATGATTGGTGGTATGTCTACATATTACAGAAATCCTGCTTACAATATTCTAAATACAGATAGTACTATTCACGTAGCGTTCACAAAAGTAAATTGGATGACTAATATTGTAGATGATATGGGGTGGAATTATTTTCAAGCCAAGTATGGTGAGTATAACATAAGTTTACTACAATTCAATTATGGAGAACAATTAGAAGCGGATGTGATGGGACAAGTACAAAGTGTATTCTCACCACGTTCTACAATTTATTCACTTGGATGGGGAACTGAACTTTATTATAAAAAAGAAAAATTAGAAAATGTTACTATTGGGTTTAACGTAAAAATAGTTAACCACAATTTGTATACAGAAAAAGGAACTGGATATTTAGTTGATACTGGTTTACATTTTAAAAAACTTTATAATTTAGTTAATCTCAATTTGATGTTACAAAATTGGGGATATGCTGCTAGAATAGGTAATGTTGATACTAACAATCCATCAAGTTTAAATATTGGATTACACATACCTATAAAAGATTTTGATATTTATAATCAATGGAACTTTCTCAAAGGATATTACACACACGGACAAGGAATATCATATCAATATAATAGAGGTGATGATTGGATAAAATTTAAAGCTGGATATTATAATGATGTAGATTTCAGATTGAATTATCCATCATTGGGAATGGAAGTATCATATGATAAATATCAAATTGGGATTGGAGTGTTACAAGGTAATGATACTCATCCATTGAAAAACACAATGTTAATAACAATAAATATGGAGTTGTAAAATGGCAAAGGATATAGAGCAAGCTATTGAAGAAGTTAAATCAA
>CEON01063547.1_pt1 | contig 17999 bp, 11 predicted proteins | sample 530291 | NCBI WGS metagenome assembly CEON01 (sample SAMEA2619888, study PRJEB7988) | marine metagenome | biome: marine biome (ENVO:00000447); feature: surface water layer (ENVO:00002042); material: "saline water (ENVO:00002010), including plankton (ENVO:xxxxxxxx)" | depth 5 m
ACCTTATGATGGTGGTACTTATACTCAAGCACCGTTTGAAGATATAACAAAAGAAAAATATGAGGAAATGGTAAAAGCCCTACACCAAATAGATCTCTCTAAAGTTGTAGAGCTTGAAGATAACACCGATCTTAAAGATCAGTTAGCTTGTGTTGGTGGTGCTTGTGAAATAGCATAACCAACATATAAAAATAATAAAGGGGATAGCTTAATAGTTATCCCCTTTTTTTATTATGCTTTAGTCCAATAAGCGTATTCAGTTAGAATAGTTTTATTACCTGAAGATTCTATCGTTATAGCTTGATTTTCTACTGGCATAAAAACAAAATCATCTTTATGTAGAGTTACACAATCGAGTGGACCAGATCCAAATTTTACATCTATGCTCTGAGTGTTTGAAGTAGTTCCATCCTGTTCAAACCCAGTGTGGTGTATATATATGTATTGTACAACTCCAGATCCTGAAGCAGTAACTAATTCAAGCCCATTACCGCCTGCAGCTGCTGGACAAGAGATTCTAGATATACCTTTCATAGGTGGTTTAACTGTTAAAGCTTTACCAACTGAAAGTCCTAGAACTTCGTTTGCAGACACATCAGTACTAGCTAGTGTTAATTTTGGGGTTAGTGTTGCCATGTTGTTTATTTATTTATTATTAACCACCTGCTACCTCTTGAGCCCAGCAAGCGTATTCTACCATTATTGTTTCAGATCCCGATCCTATTTGCTTAACTTTAACTGTAGTTGAATCTTTTAAAGGGAAGTAAGCGAACTCACCTGGTAATAATCGTATTAGATCAGTACCGCCTAGTTCTACAGATAAAATCTTTTGAGTAGTAGTACTACCATCACCTTGCTTTCCCGTGTGAGATACGTAAACATACTTTACATCAGAACTTGAAGCTACTATCTCTTGATAAGAACCACTAACGACTGGAGCAATAGCATGTGATATACCACTCATGTTATATGCTCGTACGTTTGTTTCTTTATTTATAGACAAACCTAACGCTTCGTTACCCGTAGCTGTAGTACTAGATATAGTTAGTTTAGGGGTTATTGTTGCCATAATTTATTTAATATCCTGTTAATAGTTTTAATACATCATCTATAGCTTTATGCCTATGATTGTCTTCTAATACAACCTTGTATACATATTCGCTTTGTTCCATTTTAGCTATATCATCTATAGCAGAGTTAAATGAATCTTTTAGGTCCACTTGTTGGTTGTCCCCACAGAATATCATTACAGAGTTTTTGCCTAATCTACCTAATGCCATACGTAATTGTGCTTTAGTAAGATTCTGAAACTCATCTACTATAACGACAGCATCATCAAATGTTCTACCTCTAAAGTGAGTTAACGATACTAACTCAATTTCCTCTGAGTCTAGCATTGTTTTAATCTTTTCAGGTTTGTTATAAACCTTTCTCATGTTAGACATAATAGGTACAAGCCAAGGTTCTAACTTTTCTTTTTCTGTACCAGGTAGAAAGCCATTATCTTCTGTTGAAACAGTGGGTCTAGTAATAACAATTTTATTATACTGTCTTTTAAAGTACATGTCTAAGCCTATCTGAACTGCTAATAATGTTTTACCACTACCAGCTTTACCAACAACAAAATTATAAGCGTGTTTAATTATATTTTCTTTAGCTCGTTTTTGTTCTTCAGATAGAGTTATATTAAACTTGATATTACCTTTCGGTGGTTTCTTATTTTTGTTTTCCAATATAATAGTATAAAATTACACGTCAGCCACCTTGTAAGCTGTATCTCCGTCGTTATCTTTATATGCTTCTAAAACCATTCTCCGGTTTTTATCGTCTGGTCTAAGCGATATATGTATCCAAGCATAATCAAACTCGTTAATCATTTGATCAAACTCTATTCCTTCTTTGAGAACCCAGTCATAGATTTCTTTATTACACATTTCACCCTTTTTCCAGAATTGTATATCCACTGCCTGACCTTTACAATGTTGACTTTTAGTAGATCCACCAATGGCGCGATTGAGTGTCGGGTTACGGTAACCACTAGTAACCCTGATAGGACCAAGAGCGTCACGCATAGGCTGTATAAGATCTCTAATAAGGATTTGCATATTATTAAGGTGTTCTTGATTCGGCGCATTGTCTATTCCTAGTCTTTTAGCTGTGTTACTTTTTGTTATCTCTGATAACGTAAAATTTTTACTTAATCTCATTATGTTGTTATTATTGTTAGGTTAGGTGCTGATCCTCCGTCGTTAGCGTGAATCATTAATTTATAAGTTAAAATATCAAAATGAAATACCGGTACACTAACTGAAACGTTAACAGGTATTTTTAAACCTTTACACATGTAGTGCTTTACGTTAGAGTCAGCATAACTTTCAATATATAAACTAACACTTGCCAAGTTAGAGTCATTATTAGATATATAAACACCACCAATCTGCCCTCCGTCTTGACTACGAGAGAACGAAGTCTTCTGCTTTAATATAGTAGCTGTTGCCGATGTTATAGATGTAAACTTTGCCATGTTAAACTCTTGTTAATGTTAATTTCGCTCCATATAATTCGTTTGTTGTAAGGGCTGGATCCCATTTAATTACCAAGTACTTACCTGCAATAGATGTCCATGGTGAACTACTTAAATCTAGAGTACTACCTATAGTTGTTTGACTACCTTCTTGCTGTGTGCCATCGTTTGACCACTGTCCAGTGTAAACATCAAATGTCCCACCACTACCCTCAACTTGAACATGTGTCACTTTATACCCTAAAGGTACATAAGTAAAGGCGTGGTAATTATGTGTTGCGCTATTAGGTCGTATGCTACCACCGTTATCATTTGTATAAACATCACCGTCAGACCTAGATACACTAGTAATATTAAAGTCTCCTGGTGTTAAATATAAAGCATCATCATGAACTAAACCTATATTGTTACCTACAAAACCAGCATTAGGAAAGTTAGTGTTATCAATTTGTACATTAGCAGTAGCTCCAGCTATGTGTAGCATTCTTCTAGGAAGGTTAGAAGTACTACCGCTTGACTGACCTATTTGGCTAGCATAAAAAGCTATGTCACCACCGCCTTTATCGCCTGTACCTCTACCGCTAGATAGTCTAATTTCACCACCAATTTGATCAGTACCAAAAGCGTCGCTACCAGTAAAACGAAACGATTTACCAGCTGCGTTACCACTGGTAATGTCTCTTACTTTAAGAGTAGCACCACCCAAAGTAGGGCTAAATAATAATTGATCGCCATCAAACTGTAAAGAAGATTCAATACTTAACTCGTTGGTTGTATTGTATGTTGCTACGCCGTTAGCTGTTGAACCACTAAGTGTAACACCAGCACTACCACCAGTTGTCTTGACTATATTACCACTACCATCTAACCCTAGATGATCACCACTAGATACACTACCAGCTGCGGCGTTAGGTAAGTTAACAACCCCGTTTATTGTAGTTGTACAAGCAGTACCCGCACCTATAGTTACATCAACCTCACCATTAGCATTAGTATCACCCTCTATTTTTATACCAGTGGTTAACGTACCATCGTACTCAGCAACTTTAAATTCTAATCTTCCAGCTTCTTGACCAGGAGTAGCATCTGATATTTGTGATACTATTTCAGCAAATGTTTTTACAGCCGGGGTCTCGTTGTAAGATTGAAACTTAACAAGTCCAATGTTGTCATTGTCTAAACCCACAAGGTTACCACCACTAGAACTTCTAGCTTTATGAAATATAAGTTGACCAGGATCAGTATTATCGTTTTCGTCTCTTACCCAAATATCGCCTCTAACATCTAACTGGTTTCCGTTAAATTGAAGGTTCTGTTCACCGTTTAATGTATTTGAACCACTAAACGTAGCTATGTAGTTATCAGTAGCATTTGTAACTGATGATATAGCACCACTAGTTAAGCCAGACTGCATATATGTCTTCATACTAGAAGCAGTGATATATTTGGTGGACGCTTGAGTACCAGCAGCACCTTCGTCAACCAAGAATATATCAGCATTTTCTAAAGTGCTTAAGGCTGTAGCCGCTGTTAAGTCTACATCCTTACCTTTAACAAGTCTATAATCACCTGTACCGATTTGTCCTACTATATCTCCTAAACCTATTGGCATACTTAACTTTTTATTACTTCAAAACTAGTTTCAGCATCATACTGCTGTGGGCTTCTATATACTTCATAAAATTCAGTATAACCCGATGAATTGGTTACAGCTATTTTATTTCCTACAAATATATTCTGGTTAGTTTTATTGCCCCCAGTTGTTGACACACTTAATTCAAACTCGGTATTGCTAGTTACACTAGCAACAGTAGCATTCTCTGGAATACCATCACCGAATACAGCCATACCAGCTGTTATTCCACTTATAGAAGCGTGGGTTATTGTTGGGTCATTATTGTAAGAAGCTCCTGTTACATTAATACTTGGGGTTAAATGGTCAAATCCACCCGTAACAGGTAATGTATTTATCTTCCATGACAACACGCATGAACTACCTGTTCCCGGTCTATGAGTGTTAGTGGTGTTACCAGCTTGACCATCACCATACCTAGAAGGGTAACAATAGTAAATATACTTCATTGTACTACTAGGATTTATAGTCGTTTCACCTATCCCTATAGAGTTTTGGTTAGTCGCAAAAGCCATACTTGGTAATGCGGCAATCTGAGCTCCAGTTACACTAGAGTTAGCAAAGAAACCATAAAACTTTCTATTGTAAAACTTATATGTACCAGTGCTTACTTGCTGCCCAGTAGAACTTTGATCGTTTGCTATAACTTGAATTGATAAGTTTTTGTATCCTTGATTCGTTTGCCATGTCGAATCATTGGGATAGTAAATATCAAAATTTGATACGGTTTGTCCAAACCTATAGTCAACTAACCCAACAAAGTTTCCACCTGCATCATCTATATCACTATTACTTAAAGTTGTTACTGACCCGAACGATTGTGAAGGACTCTTGTTTATTATGTTAATCGAATTAGTAGCTCCCGAATCAAGACCATTACTATGAACACTATTATAAGAACAATCAATACCAGCGTTATTGTTTAACCATATAGAAGTACTTGGTCCTATTTCTCTATTCGTAGCAATTGATTGACCTGTAAATATAGGCGTTGATATATTAAATGTTAAAGCAACCCACTTTGTAAGGTCTTCATAGAAGATACCGTCTTGCTCATTGTTAATTACAAATATTCTTTGCATAGTAGAATTTGAAGGGTGGTTTGATAGATAAAAATCTTTACCATCAAAGTCAGATACAGAATTAGGTGGTGAGTAATCATCAACCTTTTTTATACCACCACCACTACTACCGGCTGTCCTAACTATCTTACCACTCTTAAGAGCTAGAACACTATCAGTATCAGGTGATCCTTCAACACTATCACTAGCTACCTTCTCCAAGTAAACGTCACCACGAAACCTAGATATTAAATCCCATATATGTTGTCCTATCCATTTCATATATTATATAATCACTGGTGTGCGTAACATTTTTTATTTTTATTCTCAGTCTTGTTCTTACATCTATCACCATTGCTTTTAATATGGAAGCATTGAACTTTCTTAGCTTCTTTCTCAGCTTTCTTTTTAGCTTTCTTTTCTTCTACCTCTCTTTGACCGATACCAACATCCCATTTACTCCAGCCCATACCAACTAAAACTCTTTGCCAAGCCTCATTTTGATCGTCTAAAGCAGCTCGTATATTACTAATCTTTCTGTATGCTCTGTTTACAGGTAAATTAAATATAGCTTCGGTAAGCATCGTTAAGCCTTCAAGAGCTGGACCATCAAGAGTTAAACCTTCATCTTGAATTTCTTTTTTATTATACATATATGTATTACCAGCAGCGTCAAACTTAGTAAATTTAGATCCTATAGTAGGTGATATGTTTAACAAGTCTTCACCTACCTCATCATAGTCAGCACCGAAGTTCTTTTCATTTTGCTTTTTAAATTCTAACGCAGCATTTTTTATACCAGACAGTACAGCACCTGGTATACCCATACCTCTTAAGAACGAGTCAGCTACAGTGTTTACACTCTGAACCATCTTCTTAGCTTTCAAATCATCGTCATCACTATTAAAAATCAAAGCAAACAAACCTGATTGTAGGCCAGCAAATATTACTGACTGAACAAAACCATAATAAGCTACTTTACTCATCTTATTAGTAAAAGAGTTATCACCGAAAGATCCTTTGTATCTACCGTTTTTAAGATCAAGCAGCTCTTTCATCATTATTCTGTTCATTTGCATAGGTGTATTTGCGAATGGTAATACTATTCTACCACCCCAAGAAACCTGTTGTGCAGATAGCAAGTCTGGTCTAGAAGACTGTTGAGTTCTTTCTGCTATAGCTTGAAAATCTATAAAGGCTTTCTTTTCAGCTTCAGCTTTTGATAAACCTTCCTTCATGTATTTTTTTATAGAGTTACGATAATATGTAGCACCACCAGATGCTATAGCAAAACTATCCGCTATCTTTGTTGGTATATAACCTGCTTTTATTATCTTAGCCATAACAGCTCTAGCAGGGTTTTTACTTTTCGAAGCGGCTACCGCTAGTTCAGCTTCGGTAACGTTGATCTTTAACCCAGCTCTACGTTGTACTAACATGTCTGAGTTCATAATAGTCATAAAGTCTTTCCAATATTGAGGTTGATTAGCAAAAGCCCTAGTCGCTGCTAATGGGTTGTTAAAACTATGGTTAATAAAGTTAACGCTAGATATTAACTGCAACGTAGCAGACCTAGTATTAAAGTTCATTATAGTACCAACGCTACCATTTAAGTAGTCCATTATTTTATTACCAGCAGTACCAAGATCAGCTCTTCTAGTTTGCCCAGTTTCCATTCTGTAGAACATTTCTTCAAGATTTTTTCTCCAGTTAGAGCCTAACTTAGATTCCATTTTGTTTAAATTCTCTTCAGAAAATATTTCGTTCTTAGCATCTATAAAATCAGCAAGAAATTTTGATCTACTAGTACCTAAACCTAAATCACTTATTTCACCGGCAATAGTTTCAGCCCACCAAGATTCTGATGGGTCTTTTATTTTAGCTATTCTACCCGTGTTCTCAGCGAAAGCCTTAAGCTTAGCATCACCTTTAATATGGTTAATTAATTTTCTTTCAGTGCTCTTAGCTAAGTCAGGTACTTTAACACCGTTCTTGTTCCATATATAAACACGTATAGCCATGTCTGTTGTAAACGCAGTACCAGAAACCTCCTTGTCTAAAGACTTAACTATATCCTTGTTCTGCTTTCGAAGTAGCATATACTCATTGGCTGCCTTCTGTTTGGCATTATTAATATCGTTGTAACCTCTTTCAAAATGCTTTATAAAGTTTTCTTCAAACCATTTTTTATTTTCTATACCTTTACTACCTTTACCATATAAAGGTTCTAACAACAGCTCAAGATCAGCTGCTGAATCTGTCATGAATATTCTACGTCTCTTGATATTTCCACCTCTAACTTTAGCTTCTGCTTTTGAAAATTTCTTTTCAGCTTTAATATCTAAAGAGTGTTCCATTATCTTGTTAACCTCAGCAGATATATTTTGACTAGCTAATGCTTGTTGTACTTTAGATTTAATATCTAACTGATCTAAAACTTTCTTAACAGCTTTAACATTAGGAAGAGCATCATCAACGAAGTACATATCGTTGTATCCTTTAGCATACTTTTCTAACATCCACATAGCCTTAGCCTCTCCAGTACTATTACCTAAGCCAGTGATATTTTCTATAGGTATGTCTATACCTTCAGACTTTAAATAATCATGAATAGCTTTTTGACTTTCAGGTGCTCTAGCTGTTAATATAAATACGTCTTTTGGTCCGTACTTTTTAATTTGATTCTTCATCTTCTGCATGAGAGGACCCGGTCTACCATCTGTAACTCTATTGAAATCAGAGAAGTCCATCTCCCAACCTTCCTTCATCATTTTGTCTCCAAGAAAAGGCCATTCAGCAGATGATATTCTTTTTGTCTTACCACCTTTTCTAGCTATAACATAGTTGTCACTAATACCAACTGTCTCATCAAAATCAAATACACTAATACCTTTAGCTTTCTTATTTCTTTTTCTAGCTAGTCTCATCGCTTTGTCGATGTTCTCAACAGTGCTAGCTATATCTTTAGATGCTATACCTTCTAGACCAACCTTCTTTAATACCTCTCTCGATGGTCTGTTTTCATTCATGAACTTTAACTCATGGTGAAGACTGTTTATTTCACCAGTCTTAGCAGCCTCTTTTAATAATAAACTAACTTGCTTTTTAGTATAGTTATTTATTATACGCTCACCTATAGTCATAGGTTTACTAGCTGTAAAGTCAACAGTCTCAAACGCAACACCAGGTCTGTGCATTACATTTAATATAGACATTAACTCACCAATTGGTTTTCCTTTAAACGAATTTAAAAATCCAGTGTTACCACCGAAAGGTCTAGAGTCGTACGTTAGTTGATCTTGTTTAGTCTGTATTGATTGTTCAAAAAGATCGCTGAGCTCTCTAGATTGCTTGACGTACTTAGCGGTATTTTTACCGCTACGGAACATAGCACTGGCATTCATTAAAGCAAAGTTTAATAACTGCAGTTGATGCTCAGCATGGTACATACTACCTAAATAATTTTTAGCAGAAGGATCTTTACCAACAGGTTCACCTAACTCTTTTGTTGCAGAAGTAACAGTAGCTGTACCCTTTATCATACCGTTAGTTATATTAGTCTGAGCTCTCATGTGTCTAAAATAACCTCGTATAGCTTCAGCTCTAGTCAATCCATATTTATTATGGTTAACAACAACCTCTCGCATAGCATCTAAATGAAAGTTTCTAGCTTCTTTACCAGCTTGAACTGTTTGCTCGTAAGTCGAACCTTCTTTAGTTAACAGTTTCCTACCTTCATTCCACACAAGTTCAACTAAGTTTTCAGCGTTTTGGTTTTCAGTTATAAACTTAGCCATGTGAGTTTTAAACTTACCCGTGTCGATTACTTTTAAGTGTTCAAGAAAAGGCATGTCTACATCAGTACCTTCCCACTTAGTGTCCATGTGAAATTCAAAATAACCATCAGCTGTTTTATTACCTTCAGGTAGGTTCATACGTTCCAGCTTGTTAGTTATAGGGTTACCTCTTTTAACCTTACCTTGATACATAGTAGACATTATAATCTGCTTAGCATATTCAAGTACTTGACTCTTATTGTACTGGTTTATAAGCGCTCCATCAAACTTGTTTTGTACAGCGACCTCAAGAGCATTATTAATACTCCAATTCTCAAGGCCTTCACCAATAAGCATATCCATTGCTTCTTGAATATCTTTGTCTTTAGGGAACTGTTCTTTTATTTGAGAAACTAAGTCTTTATAGTTTTTAGCTTCCATAGCTTCCATTTCGGATTCAACTTTAGAATCTCTAACAGCTAACTCTTCCTGCTTAGACAAATCTTCTATAACACCATGTTCAAACTCTTTCTGTTGTCTTTGCAATTTAGCTAATTCATTAGCAACTTTTTTAATATCTTCTTTAGGAAATTTAGATTTATATGGATCACTATTAACCAAAGCTATTACGTCAGACCATTTAACAACTTCTTTTTGTTTTAAAATATTTTCTATATCAATAGATATTTTTTCCATTATAGCTTTACTAGCTAGCTCAGGAGACTTACCAGCTGATATTTGGTTAACCATCTCAACTAACTTATATCTAGTAGTTAGCTCTGGAATATTAGGTAAAGCCTTGTTGACACCTTGAACGTATAAAGCTTTTTCCATCTGTGTCATCCAGCCTTTTAGTATACCACTGATCTCAGCCCTATTCTTACCTTCAGTTAAAGATCTTATAACTTCTTGTTCAAATGCTTCCTTAACTTCTGTATTATTAGTTTTATGATACTCTTTAAGTCTGTCAGACCATTCGTACTTATTACCTTTAGTACCGGTCTGAACTATTTCTTTATATAGCAAAGGGTTTTTTAAAACAGAAGTTGTAACACCAGTAGCTTTAGGCTCTGACTTAAATTTACCAGCAACAATTTCAAATGCAACGTTCTCTCCAGATACTGGATCTAATATATATTGTTTCCATAAAGGTAGCATCGCTAAATGATTAGCAATATCTCCTTTTATAACGTCAACAATAGATTTTATATCACCAGCATTCAACTGTTGAGCAGCAGACTTGTTCATCTTCTTATACATTTCAGCTTCAACCCCAAAATAATCTAGATGAACTTCCTTACCTATAGTCTCTTTAGCATTTTTAGCTATGTTTTTGTAACTAACAATATCCTTAGCACCTCTAGCTTCCCAGTTTAAATTCTTTGCATCAGACGCGATCTTTTGATCTATAACATCTCCAAGTCTTCCGCCATCAACCTGCTTGTTCATACCTTCTAAAGACTTAGATAATTCAATACCTGTTTGCTCTGCTACAGAGTTAGTTGGCTTTGATGACTTCATATAACCACCGCTAGCAGTATGTCCTTCAAATGCAGTCCAACCACCTTCAGTTGCTTCAACGCTAACTGTAGCTACTTTAGCTCCATGCTTTTTAGCAGCATCACCTACGGCTCTATATAGGTTAGATCTTCCTGATCGATGCCCGGTAGTTAACCACTCCCATGGTGTTAGTGCTCTACCGTAAGTATCGTTTATTTTACCAGGGTTATAATTCTTAGAATATCTTTCATTAACTTCAGCTATAACGTCTTCATAAAATTGACCTTGGTAGTCTTCTATTATTTTACCACCTTCGCTACCACTACCTAAACGCGTCTTAGCCTGACTAATAGAGTTTTTTAAACCTTGGCTCATGAATATAGACTCAGCAATACTGCCTTGCTCTCTACTACCTTGCCATTCTTCTTTAACTAATCTTTCAGCTTCTTCTTTGCTCTTACCTTCTTCTATGTATTTATTATATGAGTCAATATATTTCTTACCATCAAACTTAGCATCTATTTGGTTTTTCCAACCTTCTAAGCTTGTGGCTTTTTCTCTTTTTATATTCTTCTCTATGGTTGAATTAGCTCTTAAATCATCATCGTTAGCATCTCTTATGTCTACAAGGTTAGCCGTTAATGACTCACGTTTCTCTTGAAACTCTTTAAGATATTTCTCTCTTAGCTTATTGTACTCAGCGTTAGTAATATCTCCTTTAGATCTTTGATCGTTAAGTTCTGTTATTTGTTTTTTATAGTTTTCTATAATAGGTTTCAACAAACTCTTTAACCTAGCTTGTTCTGCTATGTTAGCTGAGTTAGTACTTACAACCGTTTCGCTACCGTCTTTCTCGGTCTTAATTACTTTACCGTCCTCAAGCTTCATGTCTTCAAAAAGCTTTTTCAAACGGTTAATAACGTTCATGTTATACTCACCACCTTTAAGACCAGTAGAAAGCCTAGCTAAATAATCTATCACAGTTTTAGGATCTGAAAGATTTAGTCTAGGTTGTAGTAACTTACCAGCATATCCACCTCTAGTGTTACCTTTAGCATCTGTAAATATTTTTTCAGACAACCTAGTCATTTCAAAGGCTATATCACTAATCAAGTTATTAGAAACAAACAAGTCGTAACCTCTACTACTTGCCATTAGCTCTATTAAGTTAGCCGGTATTTCTCCAAAAACATCTTTATTCCAAAGGTTTCCGTATTGGCTTTCTATAAACTTTTTAAAATCAAGATCCCCTTCAGTAGCTTCTTTAACTGCTTTTTGTACATACTCTTTTATGCGTGCTGATAGTTCAGCAAGCTCAGCACTTACTCTACCGTCTTTCTTGCCTTTGGCTAAGTGATGCATAGTTATATGGTGAAAGACCTCGTGAGGTATTTGACCATCAATAATTTTTCTAGCATCTACATATATCACAGACTTCCCGTTTTTCTCAATAAAATAAGCAGGCTCTGTTCTGCCTTCAAAATTTTTACCATCAGTCGTTACTTCATATTCAAACGCTAGCTCACCCGTAGATTTAACAGCATCTTTATTTATAGCATCAAACTGAGACTCTATCATTTTTTTCTGTCCAGCTGGATCTTGCATTTGAGGTATTAGCTCTGATGCTCTTATATAAGACTGTCCCTGTGCTACAAGCTCTGCATACTTATACATTTCGGCTTTAGCTTCTTCAGCTGTATACTTTTTGCCGTCTACCTCACCACCTTTGTCTAATATTTTTTGAAACTCTAGTGCTTTTTTATTCCACTTTGAAACGCTACTACGACCCATACCAACCATAAACCTGCGGTCTATAGATTTAAGATGAGTAATACCTAATGCGCCAAACAAATATAAATTATCTATAAACCTGTTTTGAATTACATCCATGTCTGGATAAGTCTCTTCCTTCCATCTTCTCCAAGACTTGTGACCCGCTAATAACTGCTCCATAGGTAGGGCAACTTCAGCAGCTACAGCACCACCGACACCACCTTTAATTACCTTTTCAGATATGGGATTTATAGCACTACCTATTCTTTGCCACCCTTTACTAGTCGCAGAGCCAAACTTAAATGGCATTGCCGCTCTAGCTGCAGTACCACCGAAGTAAAAACCTAAACCACTACCAAGAGGCATTTCAGTTCCAAACAAAGGGTCCAGCATTTGCATCTTACCTTCTTCTAAAAGACCATATGATAAGTGAAACAAACCGTTACCCCATGTAGAGTTAAATCTACTTTTAACCAAGCCCATGCTTTTAGCATAAGCATCAACTTTTTTACCAGCTTTAGTAGCTTTACTTGTAACGTTAGCAGCACTTACAAACTGGTTTGTTTTTTTAGAATAATATAAACCAGATCTCATTTTATTAAGCCAAGACGCTGCACCAGTTAAACTCATAGCACCTTTAGCTATACCACCAACGACAGCAAACTCAGCAAGCATAGGGGTAAAACCACCTGCTCCCTGCCAAAATCTTTCTGCGCTACTTAACTCAAGCTTATCACTAAAAGCTTTACTTATTTTAATTGGTGCCTCACCTTCTGCTTCTAACTCTTGGTTAACCTCATCTATCAGCATGTTAATGTTTGATATTCTTTGGTCACCACTATAAGCACCACCCCTAAAGTTTTGAGCTGTACGCTCTTTAGCATCGGCTTGCATATAATTATCCGTAAAAGGTAACGCACTAACAAGCGAACTGAAGTATAAATCTTTCTTACTTCTTTTATAACTAGAAGGATCTACGTTAAGTAAGTATAACTGCGACCACGCTCTGTCTCTAGCTATCATATTAATAGACATATCTTTAGTAGCTTTTATATAACCACCTATATCCTCTTGATCAATATCATCGCCTAAATAATTAAAACTAGCGTTGCTACTGTCAATATAAGCGTTGTCTAAATACTTACTAAATACATTCCAGTTGTTTATTATATCGTTAACCGTGACGCCTCTAATGTCTTCACCTGGTTTGTACGAATAGCCTAATCTTTTTAGCTGATTTCTAAAAGCAAAGAAGTTCATATCGTCATCTTTATCTTCGCCATAATCATTGACTGACATACCCGAATGCCACTTAATATTAACTGTAGTACCTTCTATGTGGTTTAAAAATAAAGACCTTTCAAACGCGTCTTCTTCGTAGGCAACTTTTAACTTCTCTCTAACTGTAGCATTGTCTTCACCTTCGTTAGCATCTAATATAGTTTCGATGTGCTGATTTACTTGGTCAGTAATATCAAGTTTACTTTCATCATCTTCGTAGTTTTGATCTACGTGGTTACCAGTATTAAAGTCAACATAAAAAGAAGCTTCATCCCCATATATCTTGCTTAGCTCATCTTTAAGATATAACTCCCATTTGCTAGCAGTTTCTTTTTGAGCTAAATAATCTGGATCATTCTCGTCAAAGTCTTCACTATTTTCAAACTCTTTTAAGTTACGTAGAGTAGTTCTTTCGTACGATTTAATTTTATCGTAAAGCTTTTTTTCGTTAGGCGTAAATATCTCGTTTTCTATTCTACTAGTGTTGTAATCGACCATGTCTTGAACAGTTCTACCGTTCATAGCCCAACCATCTTCATAGGTTTTTTTAACCTCGTTTATTAAATCACTAGTCTTTCTTAACTGTACACTCTTCTTATAGTTTGTAACGTTAATAAATAAATCTTCTATTTGGTAATCAGTTAATCCTTCTGTGCTACCATATTTATCTTCGTATTGTTCTACGATTTTATTTCTAACCTCATCAAACAATTGTGGGTTTTGTTTTTCTAACTCAGCTATAGGACTTTTCGCGTTCTGAATAATGTTAGTTAGATCTTCCTCTTTTAATAACTCGTCAAACTGAACTTCAAAGTTATCGCTTAAAAACTTTTGTATCTTATATCTTCTATTGTCTAAATCTATATTACCCTGTAAATCTAACTGGTTTTTATTTATAAACTCTCTAATCTCGTCTTGTGTAGCTATTTTCATACTAGTAGGTAGTGATAAGCTACCGGCGCTAGAAATAGAACCATCCTTGTTAACTTTGAAACCAGTCGGTGCTTGAAGTAGAAATTTTTTAGTCTCACCGTTAGGAGCTTTAGCTGTTAAGTTTTCTCCTTCAACTTCAAAATCCCACCCATCATCTTTAAGTTTTCTATTAAAATAGTCAGCAACAGTTTTTGGCTTAGCTTCTTTAAATGCTTTTTCGTCTGCAGCTGGAAACTCAGAAAGTCCAGGTGCATTTTCAAATTTAGATAGTTGTATTGATTTTTCTCCGATACCGGTCGATACCGTTCCAGACTGGACAAGAATAGCGTCTGGGTATTTGTTTAAGAATTCTTGTATTTTATCTTGAGTCATAGTAAACATTGTTAGCTTACCATTCTTCATAGCTCTATAAGTAGTCTTCATATATATTATTTAAACAGCTTTACTTCCAAAATTCCCACCAAGACTTTCCACCTTCATTGGTATTACTTCCATCACTATCATCTCCAGTAAACTCTTCAGAGTTAAGTGGATTACCGTCTGGTCCTATACCATCTTGAAGATTCTTTAATGCTTCTTGAGTTTTAGGACCAAAAACACCGTCACGCTCAACCTCATAACCCATCTCTATTAACGAATCTTGCATTTTACGAACTTGAGTATCAGTATAACCGTAACTGCTATTTATTTCAGTTCTACTAGGCTTTCTTTTAACTATGTTATTTTCTACATAGTTTGTATAGTAGTCAGCCATAACTTCATTCATTAAAGGTTTATCTGCTTCTAAATGTGTTATTATATTTTCAGCTTCATCAGCGTCTATAATACCATCAGAGTTAACACCTTCAATACCTTCAAAGTCTTCGTCTGTTATACCAAGACTACTGTAAGTATTGTTCATTAAGCTTTCAGCTAAGTCAGTTCTAAATATTCTACCTGGAATTATCTCATCGTTTATTAAAGAGTTATAACTACCGTTGTTTATCAGCTGGTTAAGTATAGTTGTTCTAGTTTTTTCACGGTTAAAAGGAGTGCTATCATCTTGTTCCTTTATTCTAAAAGCTTCTAACGAGTCTTTAGAGGCTTCATCTATTTTATAACTATCTAAAGTTTGCTTTATACTAGATATAGATTTCCACTCTCCGTCAACCTCTACACCTATTCTACCGTTATTATTTACCAGGTTTTTACCTTCACCTTTTAATATATCTAAATATATTTTACCCTCTTCACTGTTTGTAAATGCTGGTGAATAGTCTTCTATGTTTATGGCTACCTCTTCTCTTAAGTTTTTATAGTCTTCATAATCACCAGCCATAGCCTGTAGGTCTCTAAGCTTAAGATCTCTTGTCTTCTTGTCAGAGTTAGCGTACTCAGCCTTACCTAACATTAGGTCGTCATAAAGAGCTTCGTATTGATCACCAGTTAAATCAGAGTTAGCTAAAACGTTTTGAGCATAAATCTCATACTCTTCACTACGCTTAGTGTGTTTTGCTTTTTCGTTAGCCATATACTGGTTCATAAGACCAGACACCGCACCTCCAATGTTAACAGCTTCGTCAACACCAACTACCTTTTGAGGTCTATTAGCTTGGTAAGCTCCTTGTATTAATGATGTATCTACTGCCATATCTTAATCGTTTACTCCTGGAATTCCCCACTCTGCAAATGCACCAGATGTCATACCCGCTGATACAGCACCTAAAGCCCCTTGAATACCACCTGATATAGCACTCATTCTTTGTTGTTCAGCCATAAGAGCTTGATCCCTTGCTGCCGCAGTTTCTGCTTGTGACATACCTAGTAAAGTTCCTATTTGATCTCTTTTCATTTGTCTTGACTTCAACTCGCCTTGTCTTTCTTGCATTTGAATTCTAGCTGCTTCACCCGCAGATAATCTTTGGTTAGTTTGCTCTTGTCGACCTATACTAGCTGAAGCTCTTTGAGCGTTTAGTTGACCTTGTTGGGCTAGCGTTTGAGCTAACGATGCTATACCACTGCTACCAGCTGCACCTCTTAAACTACCAAGTATATTGGCTTGACTTTGTTGAAACTGTTGAGCTTCAAACTGAGCTTGCTGTTGGTTAACAGTTAGATCTTCGTATTTATTTTCCATGTTTAAAAATGGGTTACTAGTATCAAGACTTGCATAAACGCTTTTAAGTCTATTCATCTCTGCTCTTCTTCTACGTTCTTCAGCCTCAGCTCTGCGTTGAGCTTTCTTAGCTCTACTAGCCCCAAATAATCCACTAATAGCGCTGACTCCAGCTGATATTAATGGAACTGCTAATGGTATTGGCATAATAATTAGTTTTAGTTATGTTTATAATTACCTTTATATTGGATTATTTACTACTTTGAGACACCCCACAGTCAACAGAAAACAGTTCACCAACACTGGTTGAGTCATTAGTAAACCTAGCTAATCCATAATAACCTCTAATAGAACTCATATTTACTTCGTTATTTTTAGAGAAAAACATATAAGTATTGTTAGGAGGTATGCTATTGCTTTGAAGATTACAAACTATACTTTGAGTACCAGTTGTTTTATTATAACTGTTTACAGTTTTTATATCACCAATGAGAGTTGGTTTACCTCCAATATTAAAACCAGAGTCTGTAGACGTTGTAGCATAATAAACTAAATCACCTGTCTGCACAGATGAGTTTATTTTAAATTCGAAAGTTAAAGTTACTTCTGCCATAAATTAATCGTTTAACAACGAGCCAACGTCTAAGGTTACAGTAACGTTGCTCGTACCTATTTTAGTTATATTAAGCGAACCAGTTATAACAGCGGCGTTATTGTTTTGAGTAATAACATTTGCGTTAATAGTCATTTCAGTACCACCATTAGTATATGGATCTAAATTAGAAAAATAACTTAATGGTATTTCAAAGTTACCAGTGGTGGGTTGGCCCGGAACAACTATTGGCCCATTAGGGGTTGACACATTCCAAGTCCACGTCATTAAGTGATCTGGCGATGACCCAGGCGCAAACTGCGGCGAGGTCTGTGATTGAGCACCAGGAAATGTTAAAGAAGAATTATTACTATCATCAAACGTTAATAACACTTTAGGAAGTGTATGTGTCTGTATGATTTGAAACTGTACTTCACCAAAATTGTTTATAGTACTACCTGAATAAGGATGGTTCAAAAACTCAGTCATTTGAGCAGCGCCATTATATTGAGGTGCGGTGTCTGGATTACCGGTTACAAAATCAGGTTCTACAACTATGTTATATTGTAAGTTGCTTCCACCATTATTTTGTGGTATTAATCCTATCGATTGAGTTCCTTGTCCTGGATTTGGCTCAGTTGCAACAAGCAAATTATCTGTGTCTAATTCTTCACATCTCCAACTAAAAGCGGCATCTACATCTCCAGATATTTGTATCTTAGCAGTAGTTTCACTTGGTCCAATAACGTAATTTGAACCAACCATAAGCGGTGTTGGAATCAACTTAATGTTAGTAACATACACTGGAGGCGGGGCTGGTGGTGCAACCGG
>CEON01014503.1_pt1 | contig 17948 bp, 14 predicted proteins | sample 530291 | NCBI WGS metagenome assembly CEON01 (sample SAMEA2619888, study PRJEB7988) | marine metagenome | biome: marine biome (ENVO:00000447); feature: surface water layer (ENVO:00002042); material: "saline water (ENVO:00002010), including plankton (ENVO:xxxxxxxx)" | depth 5 m
CCGACTGCAATTGATTTATGTTATAGCGCTACATCAATTGATGATTCATGTTGTGACTGTGGCGTATTACTGCCTAAGTATATTGATTCTTCTGAATGGTTAACTGCAACTGCTGTATATGAGGATAGTGATTTACTTACAAAGTCTGCAGACGGATATTATCAAGCTATTGGATATTATAGATTCCAACAAAATGGTCTTTTAGGACCTGCTTTTGTGTGTGAAGAATGTGGTATTCCGTGTGGTGGAACTATTAATCCTCCAACTGGTGATGATGGACTATATCAATTAGAATTTGCAGCAGGAACAGATCCTAACGATACAGGTGCAATATTAATACATTTTAATCCTCAAAGTTTACCTGACGGAATTAGAGTATTATATGATGGAGTATACTACAACAGATTATCCAGTCCTACAGACGGAAATATTCAATCTACAAGCGGTATTAGTGACGCATTTACATTTATGGGAGATGTATCAGATGCATGTTTGCCTGCCGCTCCTGATACTTCAGATTACACATTTTATGATTCTTTTAACGGAGCCTGGAATGTAGGGAATCCATCGCCTCAATCAGCTACAATAAACTTTGGAGATTATGTTGGTGGAGGAGAAAATGAATATAGTGTTATGGTAATTCCAAAACCAAACAGATTACCAGGTTTGGTAACCCTAGAGGTTTTAGGGCCTTGTGCTAATACTGGATGGGATGTTGAAGTTGAATGTCCTGCTGAACTTCCTTCATTTTTAGGTCAAGATTTAGGGGCTGCTGGAACAAGTTGTGGGTCAACGCCTCAAACATATTATTTTGCTAGATTTAGAGGAGATAACAATCCACGACCTATATTGAACAACCCTGTCTTTACAGATCCTAATGGACAAAACAGAGCATTAGATCAAAATTACAGAATGGATGATGGAAATATAATTACAGTAACATTTGGTGTAGTAAGCAATATTCAACCATGTACTTAAAATAATAATTATGCCTTTACAAGATTATACATTAACATATAGCGAAACAGTAAAAGGATGGCCGTCTTTTTATAGTTACATGCCTGATTATATTATGGGCATGAATCAGTATTTATATACATTCAAAGGTGGTAATTTATACCGACACAATACTAATATAGTTAGAAATAGATATTATGGTGATGATTATCCATCTAGAGTTACAAGTGTATTTAATGCAGAACCAACAACTGTTAAAGTATTTAAAACCATAGAGCTGGAAAGTGATGATGCATGGGATATAACAATGGTTACAGATTTAGGCGTTGGTTCAATGACTGCTGGTGAATTTGTAAAAAAAGAAGGTAGCTTTTTTGCTTTTATCAAAAGAATACAAGGAACAAGAAATTTAGCATTAAGATCCACACAGGGTATAGGTGTTTTCCAAAATACTTCTGGAGTATCACCTAATATTATAACTTTAGAGTTTGCTTCACCGATTTCATCTATGATACAAGTTTATGACGAGTGTTATTATAGTGTTTTTGTTGGGCCTGATCCAAATAATTATGGAGTTCCAATAGAAATTGGAGAAATACAATCAATAAGTAATGATCGTAGAACAATAACAGTAGATTCAGCCAACTTACTACCACCTGGTTCAGCAGTACCTGCAGGAGCTTATATAGTGGTGTTAAAAGACTCTGTAGCCGAATCTTATGGCGCTACAGGATATTTCCTAGAATTTACTATTACAAATGATAATTTAAGCCCTGTAGAGCTATTTACAGTTGATGCAGAGGTATTTAAAAGTAATCCTTAGTTTTTTGTATCTTTGCGTTAATGGAATTTAATATAAGAAAACTAAAAGGAAAAGACTATAATAATATTTTAATAAAGTGGTGGAAAGATTGGAGATGGACACCTCCGCCTAAAGATTTTTTACCAGATAACGGTAAAGGAGGTTTTATAGTTTTTGATAAAAATATACCTGTTTGTGCAGGATACATGTATGTTACAAACTCTAAAGTTGGATGGTGTGACTGGGTTGTATCTAATTTTGAGTATAAAGACAGGAAAAAAAGAAAAAAAGCATTATCGCTATTAGTAGAGGTTTTGACTCATACATTAAAATTAAGCGGCTGTAAATATGGGTATGCATTATTAAAATCTGACTCTTTAATAGAAGTTTATGAAAATAATGGATATATTAAAGCCGATAAGTATAACGCAGAAATGATGAAATTATTATAATATGGCAGCATTCACATCAATAGCAGCAGCAACAGTAGCAGTAGGAGGATCCGCTGCAAAAGGTTTTTTAGCAGGTGACGCAGCAAAAGACGCAGCAAGAGAAGCAGGGAGATTAGAAATAGAACAAGAACAATTACAGCAAGAATCCATAGCAAAACTAGAACAAAACTTTTTAGATGCTGTGCGAGCAACTACCGATATTTACGACAAGCAACTTCAATTATCAAACGTTCAAGGAAGTCAATTAGTTGAGGCAGCTCAAGAGGGAGATCAAAGAGGTGTAGCCGCAACAGCTGGTAAAGTAAAGCAAGTTCAAGATGTTGCTACAGGACAAATTGCAGACAAGATGGCTCTGCAAAAATTAGACATTGACATGAAAAGAGCTGCAGCTGATGAAATGGATGCAGCTAGAGTTGCCGCTTTGATGGATGATAGAGCAGCAGCAGCAGGATTAAAGGCGGAAGCTAAAAGAAACGAATCTGAAGCATTATCAGCTGCATCAACAGGAGCATTTATAGATGCAGGGGTGTCAGCATTAACAGCAGGTATTTCAGCATTTGGAGGAGCAGAAGGAAGAGCAGCGCAAGAATTAGTAGACAGCGGACAAGCAGCAGATTTAACTGCAGCTCAAGGAATGTTAGATGCAGGTAATTTTTCAAATGCAGATTTTAGAAAAATTGCAAGAGGAAAATTTGATGTTGTAAACACTGGTAAAATGTTTAGTCCTGAAGATTTTACAAAGTTTGGAAAAATAGGAGTAGAAGGCCCCTTAGCAGAAGGAGAGTTTTCAGATTTAGATTTTGATGCAATTGCACAAATGACTCCAGAACAATATGATACTTTTTATGGTTCACTAACGTCTACTCAAAAAGGAATGATTGATGGTCTTCAAGATAACAGGCAAATATTTGTTGATCAAAGTAGAAGTAAATTTGGAGATGCTTTATTTAATGTAAAAAACATTGCCACTGATTTATTAAATGTCAAAAAAAATGCAAATGCACCTGCTACTACACCTGCTCAAAACGCAATAGTAGATCAGGCGGCAACAAACCCATTGGCAATTATGCAGTATTTATATCCAAATATGACTGAAAACGAAATTATAGGCGGTGGTTTTGGAACTCCTGATCAATATCGAGATTATTTTAATAAAAATATATTTGGAGGAATGTTTTTAAATAGAAATTAAACATTATGGGTAACGCATTAAATTCAGTTGGTAAAGCATTAGATGCTAAATTAATAGGCGGTAATCCTTTAGAGTCTAAGTTTGCTGCAATAGACAAAGGTATTACAGGTGTTAAAGATTGGAAAACCAATATTGACAAAGAGCGTCTTGAATTAAAACAGAATACAGCAAAACAAATTCGTGAGGCTGAAAAACAGGCATATGACAACATGCCGAGCAGTGAAACAGCTCAATCCAAAGTTCTTGAAGCTTTAGCTAAGTATAAAGATCAGATGTTAATGAACGAAAGGTTAGTGCGTAATGGAGCTATTCCTCCAGAAGAAAATCTTATATTTTTTGAAAACGGAAAACAAACATTTAATTATTTAACCAACAACATTAAAACTTTTGATGAGGAGCTACAACTTACAGAAAAAAGAGCTAAAGGTTATTACAAAGAAGATGGAACATTTGTTCCTCCTATTTCTGGAGCTGTAGAAGCTGCCAAACAAAAAATACAAACACAACTAGGAACTTTATCAGGTATGGATATAAGTTTTCAAGAAACAGGGATGGGTAATATTAATTTCTATCAAATGGAAGTTGATCCAGTAAATAACACATATAGACCAAAATTAGATGCAGATGGAAATAAAATGCTTATTACTGGAACTCAACCTAATATGAGTGTATTAGCCTTAAGTCACAAAGCTAATGGTAGGGCTGATAGATTTGATGTAAATAAAGCAACAGAAAAGTTTAATAAATCAGGACTTGTAAATAATTATCAGATACAAGTTTCTCAGGGTGGATTAAATGGAAATGTTATAACTGATTCAACATTAGATCCGAACATCAAAACTGTTCTAAATCAAGAAGTAGGAGCAAATATGTCAAACATAGAAAATGTTGCTAGTGTTTTATCAAGTGATAATGGAGGTCCTGTGGAAATAATTCCTTTTACTGAATGGGATATGTTAAGTGATGCTCAAAAAAATGAAATGGTAGAGATTAGTATTATCACTGAGGACATGGAGCGTAAAACAGTTAAAGTAAAAAAATACGCAAAATTAGCTCCAGCTAATGAAAATAATATGCTTATTACCGAATTAGATGAAGATCAGATTATGGCAGGACAAGGAGCATTTAGAGCGAGTTTAGTGGATGGAATGGAAAGAAAAATTACACAAGGGAAAACTCCTAACAATCCAAGTTATAGATATAGTTCAGGATACAATGCTTATCAACAACAAGAAGATACTTTCTTATTAATTGATAAAGCTGTAAAAGGAGATGAAAACAGTTTAATTGCTTTAGCTAAATCAGTAGACAAGATTAAGTATTATACAATAACAGGAAAAGATGACAAGAGACAAATAACATTTACACTAAGCGATGGAAATACAACAAGCCCTATAAAATTAGACGGAACAAAGACTGGTAGACAATTAGGAAAACTTCTTGCTGCTGATTTAGGGTTTAATCCTGAAACATATAATAAAGAAAGTACACTAGGTGAAAGCGAAATGTATGATGCTTCAAAGTGGGGTAAATATAGCAGCTATACAGGAGAAGTATTAGCATTCCCAGGCCTAGGAGGTATACCTGCTGTAATGGATGGCGATAATGTTGTTATGGCTGAAGATTATTTAGGAGGAAATAATGACACAGATGAAGATGAATTGTCGGCTCAGGGTAATGTTATTTTAGCTAATATGAGCAAAAAAGGTTTTGACACTAAAGGACATAGATTTGTAGGTGTGGATGTCTTAGGTAAAGATAATGACTATCTTAATTTAGTAGATCCAAGTGGAAATGTTGTTGCTAGTATTAAAGGAAAAAATGACGCTAAAACATTAGAATGGACTAAACAGGTTCTTACTAATATTGGTAGAGGTGACTTTGAAAATTTCCCTGGGGCCGCTATATTAAATTAAGAATGCATGGAAGAGTTAGAAAAACTTTACACCGTTATTACTGAAAAAGGTTTATACACAAAATCCTTTGAGGAGTTTCAAGAGCAGTACAATGATCCAGCTTACAGAGACAGAGTTTTTGAGGCTGTAACACAAAGAGGTTTATATACCAACACGAGAGAGGATTTTGATTCAAAATATTCACCAACTTCAGAAAAAAAAAATCCAAACGAAACCTTACCTTCAGATTCAGAAGAGGTAATTACGGATTCTACTATAATAACGGAAAATCAAGATGGTGTCTCGGATTCTTCCGAAGAAATAAATGAATTTGAAGTTTATAGAAATCTGGATGATGATATAGATACTTATATTAACACCAATTACACTCAAAAAGATCCAAAACCAAGGTCTACAGAATCAAATAATTTTTTTAAGGGTTTTATAAAAGCATCAAATCAATCAGGATTTGGAACTTCTGCGTATGGTGGAGGGATTGCTAATACTCCATTTGTTATGGAGGAGCAGACTCGTGTTTACCCTAAAGTATATCAAAACTCACCAGAAGATAAAAAAGCAGCACTTAACCTTGAAAGAAAATTAAAAGCAGATCCAAATATAAAAGCCGCTTTAAATTTAGGAATACTACCAAATAACATTATAGATGAAGCATTGAACGGTGATAAAGAAGCAGTTGCAAATCTAAAATTAGTTACTTCAAAAAGCGAGGATGAACTGCTTGAGTTTTTTAAAGAAAAAAAACTTGACAACATATATGAATACACAGATAATTCTAATATTCAGTATGAGCTAATGCCTAAAGAGGAGGCAGATTCACTAAAGAAAAAATATCTTGAGGCAAAAAAGAAAATTAATTTTTATGATAAGTATAAAGCGAAAAAAGTTGATGAGTTTTATGCCGAAAATTTAAAAGAAATACCAGGTACAGAAAGAACCTTAAAAGACGGAACAGTAGTGTCTGACCAAGAATATGATGAAGATGCTCTTGCTGCAATTATTACTGCGCCAATTCCTATTGGAGAAGAATTTCCTACTCAAGAAGACTATGACTTTGTTACAGAATATGAAGATAATTTTGGTGACAGAGATCCAGCGACTACAACTAAAGTAAATACAGCTTTTCAAGAGCGTTTAGGTAAAATGTACAATGTTTATGATTTAATGAATATTCCTGAAGAAGGAGAAGTTGCTAATTTTTTACGGGACTTTGATGGATACATGCAACAGGGCGGTCATTATGATGAATATTTTAGATTGCTAGAGGACGAAACGATTAGTGACTATGATAGAACAGGTAAATATATTTCTAAATCTTGGGGTATGTTGCCAGTTGGTTATGATGCTGAATTAGCAGCAGAACAAATAAGAGCAAAGCATTTAAATAACTATTTTGCGCATATAGGTAAGAAAAAAGAACTTGCTGCACTTACAGAATATCAGTTAAATAACGATGGCCAGTTTCCATGGGCAAAAGGAGAAACGCTAGAAGTAGATTACGGTTTTGATACAGAAGCTATTTTAGCATATATAGAAGAAGATATGCCGCTTCTTACTACGGCATTAAAAGAAGTAGACCAACAGAACCAAGAAAACTATCAAAAATATTTAGATGGCGATAGCCAGTGGTTTAGACAAAGTGCTGAAGGCGGATGGGCGGCTGTAGCAGGGCGTTTAAATGACTTTGGAGCATGGTTAATGGACGGAACCTTTATTGGAGATGAAAGTAGAATGATTATAGCTCAAAACGACTTATATACGGAAGACACAGGAAAATATGTTTATGCCTCTGGTCTGGAAGGAAAATTTAGTGGTGATGGTAGAAATTATTTAGTTGATGATCGTGGTCAAGTTTATGACACAGAGATAAAAGCAAATGTAACTAATTATATAACTCCTGAAAAGTATGCTCAAATAACAAGTGAGGTTAGAAAATTTGGAACCGAAGGATCTAGTTTTAGTGGAGCGGGTGCAACGGTTGCAACAACAGCAGTCTTATCAGACGTAGTTTTACAAATAGCATTAACAAAAGGAGTCACTTCCACTATATCAGGAACTAGCAGAGTAGCTTCAATGTTTCCTAGAGGCAAAGTAATTGTAGACGGTATTAGTAAAGTTCCTATAAATCAAGTCACAGCCTCTGCAATGCTTACTCAAGGAACTTTAGCATCTAGTACAATATCTGAAAACGCATATCAAGCAGCTTTAAATAGCGGTCTTTCTCAAAAAGACGCTGCAGAGATTAGAGATATAGCTTCATCTCAAGGTTTTATTTTAGGTGCAGTTACTGCTCCAATTTCAACACAAAGATTTTCAATGGATAAACTTTTTGGAAAAGGTGGACAAGATAAAATCGTACAAGGAGCAGTTCAATCATACCTTCAGGGCGGAAGAAAAGGAACTGAAAGTTACTTTAGAAAACTATATGAACAGGCGGCTAGAAACTATAAAGGATATTTAAAGGAAGGTGGAAGAGAAATAGTTCAAGAAAATGTTTTTGAAGCTGGTGAAGTGTATGCTATAAATCCAGATTTAAATCAGGTGGCAGGACAAGAAATCATGAGAACAACTATTACTGGTGATGAGTTTAAAGTTATGACAGGATTATCAGGTTTTGTTGGTCTTTTAATTCCTTTTGCTGGAGATGTTTCTACTACAACTAATGCTGCCATAAAAGCCAGGTATAGACCTAAAGATGCTGCATTTGATAGATTAGTTGCTTTGAATGAAATGTCTAAAAACCCAAAGAAAACAGAGGAGTATTTAAGATCTCTAAGTGCAAACGGAGCTTTTGGAGAAGCTGAAATACAAGCTGTTTTAAATGACATAGAGGCTTACAGAAACACAATTAATCAAGTACCCTCAGAGTTAACTCCTGAAGGAACTTTGATTGTAATAAAAAATCTTAATGAGATTAATAAACTAACAGAACAAAAAAAACAAAGAGATGAATCACTTCATGGAGAGCTAGACACCAAAATAGCTGAAGCAAGAAAAAAAATACAAGCTGTTGTAGAAGTAGAAAATTTAAGCACAACATCGTTCACTAATTTAGGAACTGCTGCAGGAGATGTTTTAATGCAATCTGCTATGGATGAACAAGCAGATCAGGAAAATGCTTCTGTTGAACTTACTAACGATGAAATAGTTCAAGAAAGTTTTAGAATTTACGAAAGTTTAAGTGACGCAGACAAAAAACTATTAAGAGAAAGTCCGAAAAAATGGCTTGCTAAATGGAGATCAAGTCAAGAAAGTAAAACCGAACAACCAACTAATACACAACAAGATGCCATTCAAGAGCAAGAAACAGGAGAAGTATCTGATGATCAACAATCCGAAACTGTACAAGAAGTGGAAACAGAAGTACGGGAGTCTTCTGAAGAGACGCAAACGGAAGAAGAAGTAGAACAAAAGGAAACTGAAAAAGTCAGAATAAAAGATGAACGTATTCCTGTAAAAAAAGAGAGATATAAAGCTAAGGACGACATGGATGGAAGCACCATAACCATTGAGGTCACCACTTATTTAGATGGTAGTAGAGAATTTAAGCAGTTTACAGGCGATAAGAAAAAAGGTCAAAGTGCATTTCAAAGTGAAAAAGCCTCAAAAGACGTTAAATTGAGCAATGAAGAATATATTGCAGAGGCTATGCCTTGGGATACAGACGGCATGACTTCTGAAGAAATCGACATTAAAGATGTTAGAAATCCTAAGATGGAGGAAAAAATGACTACCAGACAGCGTAAAGCCGCAGGTATGTCTGTAGAAGCTGATACAGAAACAGATACAGATACAGAAACAGATACGACTGAAGATAATCAATATTCTGAATCTCCTTTCTTATTAAAGACCAGACCAAAAACTGCAGAGGAAAGTGTAGAACCAATCACAGGAAATAAATTAGAAGCAGAAGAATTATATATTGATAGAACAATTGACAAAATGAAGAAGCAGGGTAAAACCGCAGATGAGATATTCAAGAAGCTGTCAGGTAGGTACGGGATGAATGCTATTGAGTTTGATATGTTGAGAAAATATATAGAAGGAAAGCTAAGTGGTGAAATTAAAACCGACATTAGAACTTACAGACAAGGTAAGCCTATGTCGGATAGTGAACTAGGTACTCCCTCTCAAGAAACGATGAGTGTGAACAACGAAGTTGATACGGATACAGATACTGAAACTGAAACTGAGATTGAAACTGAAACTCAAACTGAAACTCCTGGAGCCACTTCCATAAAGAATATAGCAGAATCCATAACTAGAGCTACAACACGTAAAGACTATAGAGAACAACAGAAAATAGTTTTAGATGAGGTAAGTAAACAAGTAAAAAGCGGAAACATAAAAGCACGTGACGCTAGAATATTAAACAATAAGATAAAGAATACAAGCTTTGATAATGCAACCCAAGTTCAAAGTCTTATTGATTATGCAACAAACTTATTTAAAGACGCTGATTATAAAGCCAAAACAGATCAGGCTACTAAAGTTTCTACAGCTACTAGAAAAAAACTTAACACAGGTAGATTAGGATATGGGACAGCTTTCAATTCTACTCTCTCTCAAATACTTTCTATTCCTGTTTCTGATATTGATCCAGGTGATTTAGACGCATATAATGAATTCATGACGGAGATTGGGAAAAGACAATCTGCTACTAGAGTAGACAAGGAGTTTCAAAACTATGCTAATGAACTGCTTACAAGATTACAAAACAACAAAAAGGCAGATGTTGAATCAGAACAAACTTTTGACGAGGACAAAGGATTCAGATATGATGAAAGCACGGAAAAAATTATTGAAAAAATAAACAATCCTGATGTTTCAGGTGAAACACTTATAGAAGAAAACTCAGAATTTTTAGACAATGATTTAAGTAAGTTAAACTCAGTGAGTTTGAGAAATGTGGTAGAAAAAGTAAACGCAGCTGAAACAACTGAAAATTCAGATCTTGTTCAAAGAATAAATGATTATGCTGAAAAGAGAGTTAAAATTATTAAAGAAACTGCTAAACAAAGCAAAAACACTAACACAAAAGCTTTACCTAGTACGGCAAAAGAACAAGAGGTTGGAGCTGAAACATTAACAAATCTTTCTCCTGCAGACATAAGTTTTTTAAGTGGTAAACAAATAGAGCAGTTACAAGTTCATTTAGCTAATATTGCTGATGGTATATATACGCATCAAGCAAATAATTTAGCTCAAAGAATACAAGCAAACAGAGATGCAGCGGCCATTACACCAGTGATAGAAGGAGCATATGATAAAAGAAATAACTTTTTAATTATAAGAAGTAGATTAAGAGCTAAAGGAAAAAGATGGTTAATAGACAACAACTACCTAAGTCAAGCAAGTAAAGATGCAAGAGGAGTGGGAGAAGTTGGAGAGATGATAAGATCAAATCCTTTGGATGTTTTAGATCAGTTTTTTATGAACTTTAAAAACAACAAAGTAAGAGAAACTATTATTGATCCTACAGCCAAACAATATGCAGCTTATGAAAATTTTATGGATGAAACGACAGATAAAATACTTAGAGCTGAAAATTTATTATATCCTAAAAGATATAGTATGGAAGGACAAAATTCTGCTGTAAAGAAAAAATATGAAATCACAACATACCTTTTAGCAAAAGAATATCAAGCAAATAAAGGCAAGAAAGGCGTAGCTTCTCCAGATGAATTTATAGAAAAAACTATTGAAAATCACAAAAAGAATAAAAACAATTCTAGAATTAAAGATAGAGATGTAGAAGCATTACTAGAAATACAAAAAAAATACAGTGTTGATGGAGAGATTTCTGTAGAAAAAATGGATGCTGAACTAGATCCACAAACCAAAAAAGCTATAAAAATATTTCAAGAAGTATATGAAAGTTTGGGCGAAAAACAGCTCTATGCCACTTCTATTGTAAGAGGTGATAATATTGAATTGTCAGACAACTATGTTCATCACAAAGTAGAACTTAATAAAGAAAAAGACAATGAGACAATAATAGAGCAAACAAAAAGTATTACAGACTATCAACCTGGTACAAAATCAAAAACTAGTTATTCTCGTACACCTGGTGCAAAGCCTATTGATTTCGATCCTGTAAGCACCGTATTAAGAGCAGCTAAAAACACAGCTTTAGATTTTTATTTAACAAATCAAGTATCTACTACTCGTCAAGCATTATCTACAACAAGAAAAAATATAGGAGGAGAGCAAACAGGTAAAGAAAAAACTTATTCAGAAAATGCTGCACAAGATTTACAAACTGTTTATAATGAAGCTTTAACTGTAGTTGTAGGAAATAGTACTTCATCATCCGTAGTAGGTGGATCAAAATTGAATAGATTAAGAACAGCGGGTTATTATGCTATGCTTGCCTCTTTACCAAGAGCTGGAGCTGAATATTTAAGTAACTCGTATTACGCATTAACAACTAGACCTCAAGAATACATTTCAGGTATAACTAAATACTCTTCTTATAGTTTGAATAAGACGGGGCTAGGAGTTGTGGAAAATACAAAATCAAAAAGCAGAACTAAATTATTTGGAGATGAAATTTTAGGTGGCTCTAAAGCAGACCAATTAGGAGTAGATAAAAAGAAAATATCTTCTAAAAAACTAAAAAGTGAAAACGATGAGGTATTTGATATAATAAAGAGGTATTATGGAATAGACTTGCTAGGACAAGGTGTAGAAAAAATAGGAGAAACTTTAATAGCAGGTCCTGATAAAGCTGTATCTAGACCTCTTTGGTTTGGAACATTTGCCTCAACATTTAAACAGGAAACAGGTCAAGAAGTAAATTTTGAAAAAATTGCAGAAAATGACACCGAATACATGAAAGAAAATGCGGCTGCTATAAAAAAAGCAACAACTGAAGCAGACAATGCAGTTACTGAATCTACAACAACAAACAATCCTTTTGGTCAAACACTTAAATTACAAGCTAGACAAAATGAACAATTTCTAAATTACTATAGAATGATAAATGGATTTATGAGTAAATTTAGCTTGAACGAAGCTGTAAATGCAAAACAAGGACTAGCATCTGCACTTGGTATGGGAAAATACAGTCGTTTGATGGGTGGAGCAATTACTCAAGCTACTTATATGAGAATGGCTTTATATATGGTAAGTTTAGTTGGGTTAAGCAATCTAATGTTATCCATGATGGGATTGAAAAAAGATGAAGAAGAAGAAGATTACACTCAAATGCTTAAAAGACAATTAGTTGGATCTATGGCTTCTTTAATTACCAGAAATACAGAGGGCAACTTACTTAACAATGTATTAATGTATTTCTTAGAATCAGCTAATGAAGAATATGGGTATGATTTAGGGTTGAGAGATTCAAAAAAATATGATCCTTATAAAGATAGCGCTGTTTTTTCTCCTTACAATGAAGCTAACATGACGGGTGATAAAGCATATAAAACAATTGGAAGGCAAATGTTAGGTCCTGCAATGCCTGTAGTTAGAAGTTTAGAGGAATTATATAAGTATCAGATTCCAGAATTTATGGAAGGAGATTCGCCAGTTCCACCAGAGCTTCAATCTATTTATATGATGTCGCAGTTAGGAAATGTTTTTGGATATAGTCCTTTTTATAGAGATATCAGAAAAATGTACAATGAACAAAGATATGGTGGTAAGAAAAAGAAAAATGACGCTGCTGAACTATTAAAATTATTGAATCCAGAATTGTACAAAAAAAATCTAAAAGAATTTAGGTTTCAAGATGATAAAGTCATAAAAGAATTTAGAAAACAAAATAGAGAAATGGAGAAGTTTCTTAAAGGAAACTAATTACATTACCCAGTCTTCAGGACTTCTATTTCTATTATATTGTTCGGTAACCCACTGATCATTATGCTCTAGTTTTTCTAACTCAAATGTCAGGTGATCTATAGCTTTTTGTAAATCTTCATTAGGACTATCATGTTTTCTGTAAGCTCTAAGAATATAAGTGACCGCAGTCCCTAAATGATAAGTTAAGTTAAAGTTGTCTACAACTTCTCTAGCAGTGTATCCATTCTTCCCATTATAATATTCTGGTGTTTTTACTTTTGTTTTCATTAAAATATATGTGTTAGTCGAGCAACTTGCCCGTGTTGTTTTGAGTGAATAAAACCTTCTATAGCTTTGACACCACCTATACCATAACCGTTTCGATGATGCCAGGAGTCTGTGCCGCTTGGTGATCGCAAGCTTTCCACTGTGATTCCGTGAAAGTCTTTACTTGTTTTGTGATGAACGTGATGTGTATAAATATACCTATGTTTTGTATCAGCCCATTCTTGTGCAAATTCATTTGCCATAATTAATGGTAAATCAGGAATCTTTGCACCATCACCATGTGTAGTTCCAATAAGATTGTTACCGTATTTAAATCCTTTTCTGTGTGCAATAGAACAATCGAAAGTAATGTTTTTGCATTTTCTAAACCAAGATTGTATGGAGTCAGAAAGCATAAATCCTGACATATAATCGTGATTGCTAGGGTTGTATACAAAATGAACATCAGCTACACTAATAAGCATTTCCAAAACGTCTACATATAATTGTTTAGCTGTCATAAAATTTTCATACCACATGCCGTCTGTGTCCTGTGGTGTTCCTGAAGTTGTCATTCTTTTAGGTGTGTCAACATGTAGTATATCATTACCACCTACAAAAAGAATTTTATCTATGTTAAAGCCATAAGCTTTATTTATAATTCCTGTGACTCCTTCTTTAACTCTTTGCACTGCGATTTGAGAGTCGTATTCCTCCCCCGTCTCAAAAGATGTACAAAGCTTGCCAATATGAATATCTGCAGGATCAATAACCAATAAGTGTCCATTTGATTGTTTTTTTCGTTTAATTTTATAGTAAGTAGGCGAATGCTTATCCATTGCCTTTATTATGTCGTCTCTTAATTCTTCAGGAGTAACTCCTTTGTTTTTAACGTGAAGTGAAAAATGTTTTCCTTTATACCAATAATGATTGACATCATCAAGAGGTATGCCTGTAAGTTCGCATTCTTTTTGAAGAGCTCGATGCTTAGTAATCATAGCATACTCTTCTTCATTTAGTCTTGGTCTATATTTCATCTTCGGCAAGTTTTTGAGTATCTCTTAAAACCGTCTGAAGTTCTTTTATAGTTATTTTTAAAGAGGCGTAATCTTCATCCATCAAAGATTCGTATACATCATCAGTCAACCCATTGATTCTAGTCATCAAATGATTGATGAAATTAATTGAATTTTGATTGTTTGGTTGGATAGTCATTTTACTGATTTCCATTAAGTTAATAAAAACTTAAAAAAAAACAATAAATACACAAAGAAATGTTAAAAAACCTTTTGTAATGTTAAAAACTCTGCCTTTAACTCTTTAATTTGCTGTATTATTTCACACATTCTACCCCCACCCCCTGTTACAGCTGCAAGTGATTCATAATACAGATCTTTGAACTCTTGATCTGTCTCTAAAAGGTTCTTTGCACTCTCTACGCCATATATTATTGTGGCGTGATTTCTGTCAAATATTTTAGCAATGTCCATATATTTTTTATTGTGCATGTTTCTAAAAATAATGTATGCTATTCTCCTGGCATCAACATATTCTCTTTTTCTTGTTTTCTGTGTGATGTCAATCAATCCTGTTGCTTCTTCAACAGAAGCTAAAACAAATGCGTCTTTTTGGGTAAGTTTCATTTAATGTATCGTTTTAAGTTAATATAATCTAAATACTTATCTACATGTGTTTTTCTAATGTCGACAAGTACAATAGGTGCATATTCATCCTCTTTAAAATAGTCCACCAAAAAGAAAACAGGGTTACCACGTGAATCATTCACGTGCCCTGCTATGTTTCTAATTCTACCTTTAGTAGAAGGAAGGCCTTTCATTCTGTCTATTTTACTAGCTATTGCCACCGATGCTCCATGTTTAAAATTGTGTATTTGACTAATAAAAAACTCATCTAATTCAAACTCCTCCTCTATATATTTCTGTTTTGATTCCATGTTTTTCTAACTCTTTAATTCTAAATTTCTGTAATGCAGACACCTTGCCTGTCTTTTTTTTGATTTCTGAAAATAGAACGTTTGAATTTTTAGGTATAGCAATCAAATCAGGAATCCCATTTTTATTGGTCTTCAATAACTTAATAACATAGTACCCTTGTTCTTCAAGTTCTTGGATTCGTTTAGATTGGATTTGTTGTTCAGTCATGTCATATAACATAACTAAAATAAATCAATTAAACAAATCTTTTTTAAAGTGCTTTAATGTGTAGTCTTTTTTACTTTTGACTGCCCTATATATTTTAGGCTCTATTCCGTTAGCAGTAAACACCCAATAGACTGTATTATCAGCTCTAGTTTTAGTTGTCATTCTATCTCTAGATTGCCAATAACTAGTCGCTGAAAAATCTATATTGTAATAAACTAAACACTCAGCATCTTTAAGTGAAATGCCCTCACGTCCACTTACTATTTGAAGAGCAATGTTTTTATCTGTGTTACAAAACTCTTCCAATGTGTTACAAAGCTTAGATCCATAAACTTCTTTCAACGCATTGTATTCTTCTTTAAATTTATAAAACAAAGCTATCTTTCTGTCCTTGAAATATTCTTTGATAAATTCAGCTTTAAAAGTATCTAGAACCATCGACTGTCCATCTTCAAACTTTACAGTTCCGCTGTACATTTGATGTAGCTTTTGCATAAGCTTTACATTGGTGTCAGCTAGTATCACATGTTCTTGTCCTTCAATTACCAAATCTTTTTTTAGCCTATTGCACATGTCATAAATTCTTTTAGGAGCTTCAACTATTAAGACAAGTTCTTTTATAGTTGTTTCAAAGCCTGCTTCTTTTTGAGTATATGAAATCATAAAAGGCTTCATAGAATCTAACACTGAAGTTTTTGCTCTACTGTAATCGTTAATTAAAAAGCTATTTATTTTTTTCTGCTTAATTATAACGTGTTCTTTTGCAAACTTATAAAAGGTTTTATGTTCATTAAACGGGTTTGTAGGTATGCCATAAACCTGATGATACATCTGACTAAATGATTCTGGTGTTGGTGTTCCCGACAACAGTATCACTAAGCAGTTGTTATCAGTTATAAGCTTCCTGACTTGTTTAGCACGCTTGTTAGGTCTAGGAAACGCTCCCATACTGTGAGCTTCATCACACACTATTGCATCCCAACCTGTCTTGGCAACTTTGTGTAGGCTCTCATAATTAATAACCTCGATCTCATAGTTCGGATCCAATTGTTCGTAGTCCCATACTATACTCCCAATAGCCTTCTTCTTCGTGATGAACAATATCTTGTTCACACTCATCAAGTTTTGTAATGTTCCTAAAGCAGTAAGAGTCTTACCTGTTCTTACTTCCATTGACAAGTAAACAAACTTATGCAACAGTAAAACCTCTGTTGCTTTTTTAATTATTTCGGATTGGTAATCTCTAAATTGTATCATATTCGTGTCTTATTTTTTGTAATTGCGCACACTTCTCATAATCCTCTATTACTTCGAAATAATACATCAAGTCGTCTATAACATCTCTTGTTATAGGCTTGGTTATATCGTGAATAAAAAAACTATTCTCAGTGATTGCCAATTCAGAATAAGGCACTTTGTATACAGCTATGTCGTAGGAATTTAACATTCCTAAATGTACTTGGCTTTCTTCATCATACATTTCCATAGCGGTCTTTGAGGTATTTGTAAACCATTGGTAAAGCTTTCATTGCTTTTTTTTGATTCTTGTAAATCAACTTACCTTCGGTTTCTTTACTATACAAAGTTACGCCTTTTTCTTTATTATATTTTGAGGGCTTCCCATCTGTAGAGATCCCGCCCTTGCGAATTGCGATCCTACATTCTCCTGAATTATTAATAGGTTTTATGTAAACTTGAAAGTCATTTTCAATACACCATTTAAAATCAGAATATGAGTTCAGCATCTTTCTTTACTTTTGATTTGTCAGTTAAAAATATAATCCATCTACCATTGAGGTCTCTACCCTCATCAGCTTTGATTCCTGTTTTGTATAAGGCAAATGAATTTAGCCAACGATAAAATTCTGTTCTTGATATTGTACGTTTTGCTTTTGGAGCAAAGTCAGGATTGTCTTGAATAAACTCCAGGTATAAATCATTCTTGTAAATCTTCTCGTTGTATTTGATAGCTTCGTTTTGATTGTCAGGTCCAACTAACCCACACCATTCTATAAACTCGTGACAAGTATCAGCTGATAACTTTCTAATCGTAAGATTTTTGAAGTCAGCCTTGATTAGTCCATTCTTTAAATAGAACATTAGATTCTCTACCATGTAGTTATCAAATGCACACCACTCTTCTTCGTTCCATTCAGAAAACAATAACTTGCCAAACTCTACAAGTGGTGTAAAGTCTTTGGTATAAAACTGCTTGAACTCTAACTCCCACTTTCTTCTTTCAAAAGAATTGCCTCTGCCTTTGATTGCATAGTTAGTTGTGATAGCAACCTTAGGAGATTTTTTAAATGGTATCTTAATTGCATCTTTGTTTTTCTTTTCCAAAGTTAAACCCTCAGTGACTACACTAAATAATCTTTCAAAGTCAAAATGTTTCTTTACATCATCAAAGCATAAGAT
>CEON01120198.1_pt1 | contig 17936 bp, 18 predicted proteins | sample 530291 | NCBI WGS metagenome assembly CEON01 (sample SAMEA2619888, study PRJEB7988) | marine metagenome | biome: marine biome (ENVO:00000447); feature: surface water layer (ENVO:00002042); material: "saline water (ENVO:00002010), including plankton (ENVO:xxxxxxxx)" | depth 5 m
TAGCATTCTCCCGCACTCGCGAACTCGCGACTGCCTGAATGGGAGATCGGGGTTAGGTTAGCCTTGTTACCCAAGTAACTGACTGGGGGTGTGATCCCCCCTCATATCACAAGGGAGATTGTATGGACATCAAACTCTGGTATAGCAAGACCATGGAGAAGTGGCGTTGGACACTAATGGATGCCAATCAACCATTTGATCAACATGGCGGCGAAAGAGAAGATTTTCATGATGCAATGGGTGATATTACCAAGACGGTAGAGTACATCCTAGAAGAAAGACGAAAGGGTGGTATGATTCATCCTGAATGGGCAGACGGATTTGTGGGTAAATAATGTATAGTCTTTGGATACACTTAGAAGCGTTTTTCATGGTTGTCGTGTTGAATTGTGTTCAACCAGTCAACTGGAAGTATTGTTATCGAGTGGACCAATGGCTCATTCCAGACGTGATAGAAGGATATAAATTATGGTCTGGACAGACACATCCTTATCAGAATGAAAAAGATTATTTGAAAAAAATTGATAAATAATTATCCGTGTGAAGGAAGTGCTAAGAGGGGGTGACCCCTCTTTTCTTTAATTTGGATTACCATGTTTGAAATTAATGAAAATGGAATAGACGTTGTTCAAGTCACTGGGATTGGTCCCCATGGCATCAACGTAATGTTGTTGGATAATTTTTATCAAAATCCCGATGAAGTAAGAGAACTTGCTCTTAAGGGAAGAAGAGAATCTCATAAATCTACTTTTGGCAGAACTGCATTTATGCCTACATGGGAGTTTGCAGCAAAGACAAAACATATATTTGATGGAATATGTTTTGATGAAAACCTATGGTTTAATGAGACCGATAGCGAAGTATATGAAGAATCTTGGAAAAATGCAGGGTTCATGGTTCGGTATACTAGAGAAGAAGAGTGGAAGTCTGAACCTAAGGTTCTAATTCCACATCAAGAAAGTTATCCTCTAGAATGGCGTCCCTGTCAATTTGTGTTGAAGATATGTCTAAATAATGAATTTGAAGATCATGGTGGTGAAGAGTTTTTCACATTCATGGGTGATACGACAGTTCCCAAATCGTGCGATTACCTTTACAAAGATGAATTGGCAAAACCAACAGAGGAAGCTTGGAAGGATTTATCTTTGAATATCCATAGTTCTATGTCATGGGAAAAAGTATCAACAATCCCCATGGAATACAACCGTGCTATCTTATTCCAGAGTCAGATATTACATAGACCACAAATGATTAATGAAACATTCAAAGATCATGACCGTCTAGAACAGTTCTTGTTTTTGTAGTTCTTGAGTCTTGTCTAAATAACAAAAGAAGAGATCCTACTTGAGCAGATAAAATGCCTCTATCAAGATTAGAAAATTTCCTTAAGAATGCTGAAGGTAACATTTTATATGTAAACCCTTCTGACTTTGATGCTACTGACAGTATCGAAAACAGGGGAAATTCCCAGACACGTCCTTTTAAGACAATTCAGAGAGCACTCATTGAGGCTGCTCGTTTCTCTTATCAGAGTGGAAAGAATAACGATAAAATCGACAGGACTACTATCCTAGTATATCCTGGCACTCACTATATTGATAACCGCCCTGGTTATACCATTATCAATAATAATGGTACTGCTGAGTATAGAATGAGAAAGGAGACGGGTTGGGAACCCTCCACTCTCAGTCAGTTCACAACAGAAACTAATTTTGATGTACTAGACATCAATAACGAATTATATAAGTATAACTCTACTGAGGGTGGTGCTATCCTACCTAGAGGTACGTCTCTAATTGGTCTGGATCTCCGTAAGACTAAGATTCGTCCTCTATATGTACCTGATCCTGAGTCTGACGATAAACTCTACAGTTCTGTCCTCAGAGTTACTGGTACTTGTTACTTTACTGCATTTACTATCTTTGATGCTGACATTTCTAAGCCAGCATACTATGACTATGATAGTAATACCAAGACTCCTACATTCTCTCACCACAAACTTGCAACCTTTGCTTACGCAGACGGTCTAAACAACGTTCTTATTAATGGTGGTGACAGTGGACTCACTGACCTTGACATGTATTACTTCAAGGTTGCTAGAGCATACGGTGACTCTTCTGGTCGTCCTCTTGGTGACTATCCTACATTTGATGACTTTGAACCCAACGTAGACGAATTTAGAATCGTTGGTGACATTTCTGCTGACCCTGTTGGTATCTCCTCTATCAAGGCTGGTGATGGTAATACACCAAGTCAGATCATTACTGTTGATACTGGTAAACCACATGGTCTATTCAAAGATACTCCTGTTCTTATTGCTGGTATTACTACTAGTATCAATTCTTACAATGGATCTTTCCTCGTTGACGAAGTAGTTACTGACACAAGATTTAGATATAATACTCCTTCTATTCCTAGTAATGCCCTACCTACAGCACAGGAGATTCAAAACTCCTCTGTTATCATTGAACCAGATACTGTAGGTTCTGCATCACCTTACGTCTTTAACTGTTCACTCCGTTCTGTTTACGGTATGAACGGTCTAGATTGTGATGGTGATAAGGCAACTGGATTTAAATCCATGGTTTGTGCCCAGTTCACGGGTATTTCTATTCAAAAGGATGATAACTCATTCATTCTCTATAACCGTGACACTGCCATCTTTAATGATACAACAACTGTAGCAGAGTCGGAGAAACCTCTACACTCTAACTCTAGGGCAATCTACAAACCAAATTATGAAACCTCTCACATGAGAGTTAGGAACAACGCTGTTGTTCAGTTGGTGTCTGTGTTTGCTATTGCATATGCACGTCACTTCCATGCAGAGAGAGGTGGTGACGCATCTATTACCAACTCTAACTCTAACTTTGGACAAACTGCTCTTGAGGCATCTGGATTTAGACCATTTGCTTTTGATAGAGATGATGTTGGATATGTTACTCACATCATTCCTCCTAGAGAACTTGTTCAGGAAGAGGGCACTGCTTCTTGGTTGACTCTTGACACTCAAAAAACTATTGGTGTTGGTGTTACTGAGAGACTATACATCTTTGCATATGATACTGAAGAGATTGTACCACCTGCACAGGTTGACTCTTTTAGAATCGGTGCTAAGAAAGGAGAGATGTTGTATCTCTCTCTTGTTAATACATTATCTGGTCAGGCAGTACAAGAAACCTATGAGACTCCGATTCTCATGCAGGTTCCTAGTGGAATCGGTACTTCCTCACAAAAAGAATATAATGTTATTAGAAACTCTGGTGTAAACGCCATTGTATCTAACGTTCTGCAATTCTATACTAATCACCAGTTAGTTAATGGTGAGAAGATTAGGGTATTCTCTAACACTGGTGAGACTCCAAGTGGTATTATTAATGATAAGATCTACTATGCAATCGCTGGTGGTAATCTTGCTGCTGACAGAATTCAGTTAGCATCTACCTTCAACGATGCTCTTGCTCGTAGACCACTAACAGGTATATCTAATGGTGGTGGTAAACTAACAGTATCCTCCACTGTATCTGATAAGAATCCTGGCGACCCAGGCCACCCAATCCAGTGGGATGATCTGAATAAGAACTGGTATATTCTTGCTCACCCAAGTCTTACTTATAATAAGATCTTCCCAGCACTCAACACTATTGGTGTAGGTGTTATCGGTAAGGAAACTGGTACTACTTACATCAAACGTAGAGTTGATAACAGATCCCTACTTGATAGACTCTATAGACTTAGATATGTTATTCCTAAGGAACACGTTAATGCTCGTGCTCCTAAACCTGGTTTTATTCTACAAGAATCTAAGACTGTAGGTATTGGTAGTGCTTCGTTCTTGACTGCTGATCTAAGCAATCCAACACAACTTAGGAACCCTAAGATCATCAAGAATGCGACATATAATTCGCAGGTGATGACGTTCACTACAGAAGAGAGACATAGACTACAACCTGGCGACCTTGTAACTATTAGAAATGTAGAGAGTACTAACAATCCACTCAATACATTTAAGATTGGTTTCAACGGTGTTTTCCCTGTTGATACTGTTGTAACTGCAAAACAGTTTACTGTTTCAGGTATCAGTACAGATCCTGGCGCTTTCCTTAACGAGAACAACCAGAGAACAACACAACAACAGATTGAGGATCTTCCTACTGTACAGAGATCTAAGGCAGTAGATACCTTCACTGTTTATAGAGTTGCTGAGTCTAGACCACACATTCCTGGCACATCTGGACAGGATGGTGTATATAACATCACCATGATCTGTGGATCTATTCCACTAGATAAGGATCTTGGATTTGGTGTATCTATGAAGTCCTTCTCTCAGGACGTTAGAAACCTATATCCACAACAGGATAGAGATAACTATGAGTCTGATCCACAACCAGCAATCACATATGCAAATGCTGAGGTTATTGGTGAGGTAATTACTAATGATAGAAAGAAATCACTTACTCGTGAGGCCCTTTCCTACTTCATGCAGGGTCAGCAGGTTGGTTTCGCTGTAACTGGTGCCGTTATCACTGGTACAGGTAACACCACTGTAACTCTATTCACAAATGTTGAACACAACTTCGACAGTATTAAGAAGGTCAGTCTCATTAATCCTGGCGGTGGATATAATAATGGATCTGGTATTGCAACTGTAATCTATGGTGCAAACCTTGAGAACAATCAACTTTCTGGAAGAAATGCTGCTGCAAACGTAACCGTATCTGCTGCTGGTACGATCACCTCTATTGAAATGATTGATGGTGGTTCTACTTATGGTGTAGGTAACACCATGACTATCTCTTCTTTCCCAGCAGGTGCTCCATCCACTGATGCAGTTGTAGAGGTTGATGAGATCTTCAGTAACGTTGGTGATGGTCTAACTCTATCTGGATTTGAGACTCCAGAACTCAATGGTACATTTAAGATCGTAGATGTTCCTAGTGGCAAGTCTGTATCTGTTGAGATTGGAACTACTAGATCTCTAGATCCATACTACACACCTAGAGATGATAGAAGACTACCAACTTATTCTCTTGCAAACGTTGGTACTGCTGTTACCTTCATGGATGTTACCAGAGAAACTGGTATCGCCACTGTTAGAACTGAAGGAAACCATACTCTAGTTGCTGGTAACTGTTTCACAATTCATGGTCTAAACAACCCACTATTTGATGATAGAACCTTTGTTGTTGATGACGTAGAACCAAATCTACCACTAAGAGGTATCCAATTTAATGTTGGTATCATTACCTCTGGTATCTCTACTTCATATAATATTGAGGCATCTAGACTATTCGGTACTGGTATTAGTGCTAACGGTAAGACACTGGGTCTTGGTGAGAACAATCTGCCAGGTAGATCTGCGTTCTTCTATACAGGTATTTCCACAACTATTGCTGCACCACTAACCAACACTGATACAACTATCACACTAACGGATACTAATGGTTTCCAACGTGGTGACTATTGTATGATTAATGGCGAAATCGTTAGATTCGTCAACAATAACTTGAACAAAGTTCTCCGTGGTCAGTTTGGTACACTATCTGTATCTGCTCTAGTTGGATCTACAATTAAGAAGATGAAGATCCTGCCAATGGAACTTCGTAGACCTTCTATTCTTCGTGCATCTGGTCATACATTTGAATATCTTGGTTATGGTTCTGGTAACTATTCTACCTCTCTACCACAGAAACAGGATAGAGTTCTTTCTGACCAAGAAACACTTTCTGCACAGAAGAAGGAACTAGATGGTGGTACTGTTGTTTACACTGGTATGAACGACAGTGGTGACTTCTTCACTGGATATAAGAAACTATCTTCTATTACTGGTGAAGAAGAAGTCCTAGAGGCTCCTATTTTCTCCTACACTGGTGATGATGCCGAGGCAGAAGCAAGTAAGAGAGTATCTGGTGTATTTGATGAGATTCTTGTTAGAGAGTCGATCACTGTTGAGGGTGGTGACAATAACAACAGAACATCCCAGTTCTATGGACCAGTCAACTTCACTGAGAAACTAACCAGTAACTCTGTTGATGGTATTGAAACAGTCAACCTATTCCTTAGAGGTGATGCTCCACAGGGTAAACTACTCACAGTTGGTATCTCTACTCCTACTGGTACTAAGAGAGCAGGTGACCTATCCTTCGATGGTATTCCTGATGCTGGTGGATACCTTGGACACATCTTTGCTGAAGGTGAGTGGAGAAGATTCGGTGTTATTTCTCAGGAGAGAGATAGAAACTTCCTCAAGGTAGATCAGATTGGTATTGGACAGTCTGGTATTGGTGTATTCAACTTCAAGGATGCATTTGAAGTCAATGGTGTTGCCAAGATCAAAGACTTGTTTGTCTCTGGTATTGTTACCTTCGCATCTAACCAGTCTTTCGCTGGAGTTTCTTACGATACTCTGGTAGTTAAGAAGGTTGCTAACTTCTGGGGTTACAATACTTCTGGTGGTGTATCCGATCAGGGTATTCCTTGGGAGAACTATGGTCACTACACTATTGTTGATGAGGGTGGTACAGCAAGACTTAACGACATGGAAGTCGTTGGTACATATGCTACCTTCAAACCTTCTGTTGCTCTGCATGTAGAAGGACCATATAAGTCCACATATGCTGGTGTCAGTACTTGGTCGGGTACTGTCGAGTTCGGTAACATTAACGTTAACAATGGCACGATCTACGGGTATAACCTTCTCGGTGTTAATGCTGGTATTGATACGCTTGAAGTTCGCAAGGACCTTTCGGCAAGATATGGTATTATCACCGACTTTGCGTCTACTGACGCTTCTATTGAGAGGGGTTATCTAGATGTAGGTATCACAACTCTCTCTCACGTTGGTACACAGTATGTAAATGAAAATAGAATCTTCACTGGTATTATTACCAACGTAAGTTTCTCCAACCATCTGGTTGGTCCTTTGGGACAGATTGATGTTGGTATTGTTACTAACTTGTCTGGTACTAATGCTACCTATGAAAACATCACTGGTACTGCTGTAACTGCAACCGACCTACACTTTAAGGATGACCTCTTTGGTCCTGATGCATACATTCAGTCTGGTATTATTACTGCATTTAGAGCAGAGTATATCGGTGGTATTGGTAATGCTGGTGCTAATCAACCCACACTACAGATTAACGTCAACTCTGGTATCATTACATCACTTGTAGGTACTGCTGCTACCATGCAGGAGATCTACATGAATCCTAATGGTAGAATTACCACACCATTCATCTATGGTAACACTGGTATTATTACTAACTTCGGTGATGGTAGTAAGGTTATCAACATCAAGTGTGGACAAGGTAAGGGTATTGCCTATCAGTGGGAATCTACCGCAACTAATGTTCCACCATTTGTTGTTCAATCTACAAGTAAGGTTAACAACCTGAACGCTGATCTCCTAGACGGATTGAATACTTCTTGGGATGACCAGTCAGGCAATAGTATTGTTAGAAGACTGAACGGTGATTCTAAGTTTGATGTTGGTCACTTTAATAATGTTAACTCTGCTAATGGTACATTTACTGGTGCAATCTCTTGTGACAACATAACTGTCGCTAATCCTTCTACATTCTCCAGTAACGTTACTATTTCTGGACAACTAAGTTGTTCCACTATTAGTGGTACAGTATCTAACGCAACTCTTGCTGATAATGTTAAGGGTGGTGCAAATAGAATTCCGTATCAACAAGCATCAAACGATACTACAACTTCTGGTAATCTTACCTTTAACGGCACTAAGATGACCGTTAAGGAATTAAAGGTTAATTCCGTTGCTGATACTAGTATTAGTGGTAATGCTAATACCGCAGATCTTGCTGATAATGTCAAGGGTAGTACTCACTGCATTTTGTATCAGTCTGGTAATAATACTACCAGCACTACAAGTAATCTAAGATATTATCAAGGAAAACTACAGTGTGCAAGTGACATTGTTGCTTACTACTCTGACCAGAGACTTAAGACTGACTTCTTAAAATTTGACAATGCTATTGAGAAAATCTGTTCCTTGACGGGTGGAACATTTGAGTGGAATAAAACTGCACAAGATCTTAATCCTGAGGTTTGCATCGAAGGTGAAAGACACGCTGGTTTGATTGCACAAGATGTACAGAAGATTCTTCCAGAGGCAGTAACACTTGCTCCAGGAAATAAACCTGATGGTTCGACTGATTATCTAACAATTAAATACGAAAAACTAGTTCCTCTACTCGTCGAGGCGATTAAGGAACTTAAGGGAGAGATCGACGAACTCAAGAAGAAGTAAATGCATCCAGACGAAAAACGGGAGTTTTACAAGGGTTTACGGGAAAGGATTAAACAATTAAGGATGGGGCACCTCTTTGAGGAACCCTGTCCTTTATATGAACCAGAGTGGGAAGAAGACCACTGCTGGGACTGTAGACTAACTTACGATCAGGACGATGAAGAATGAGTGACTATTTTGAATCAGATAAGTTTGATGAGGAATGGTATTGCGAAACTAAAATGGGAATCTATGAGTGCAGGATGATGTTGAATCATCTTGAATATGCCATTAAGATGTGGCCTGGAGCCCCAGCAAGACCAGCAGAAGAACAAGAATTTCTGCAAACCATGAAAAATAGATACTTTGCAATGGTGACAGATTACAGTCTGTATAAGCAGTTTGGTGGCAAAGTAAATGAAGAACCTCTTGATGATGAGGACTAAATAAATTACTTACGATAATATTATGAACCTCGTAGATAATAATGACTTGAAGGTTTCTGAAGATCTTAAATACGACGTTAGAAGACTGGGTGATCAGCAAAATCATCCAGTCATTGTCGTAGATAATGTTCTAGATGATCCAAATAGTTTTGTAGAGAATATCATAAAGAAACATCCCCTTCAGAAGAATGATACTTCTGGTGTAGGAGTATTCCCAGGCTATCAAAATGCCTTGGACTTGGAGTTTGATGAGTTGAATAAGTTGGTATGTTATCTTATCAATAAAGTTACTGACATTACTATTGAGAACCCAGCAGCAGTTCCGTTTGATTATCAGGTCAACTGTTTGTATAGTGATGTAGAATGTGATAGAATTTGTATCCAACCACATGTTGATCCAGCACTATTTGCTTTTGTTCTTTATTTGAATGATGATCCTGCTGGTGGTACATCATTCTTTTCTCATAAAGCGACTGGTCTTACCATGATGGAACATGTCGATAAGAACTATAAGAGAACTGAAGAGTATTGGGAATATAAAGAGTGGCAGTATGATTTCTTCAAAGAGAAGAGGAAGGAGAAAGTGGCACTCAACTCCAATTTAATGGAGAAAGATACATTTGAGGAAGAACACTTTGTGAAGATGGAATATAATAGGATGGTAATCTATCCAGGCTATGTGTGGCATTCTGCCATGATTCATCCTGATTGGTGGGTAGATACTCCAAGAATTGCACTGGTTGGATCTATTTCTGGACAAGGTATGATTGCTGAATGAAACAACTAAGTGACTACATCTTTCACTTTGAGGATGTTCTTAATAAAGAAGAACATTCTAGATTGTTGCATCTAGCAAAAACACATAAACATGATCCATTAACTTGTCCAGAGAGACAGGAAGATCTTGAAGATGAGTATGCATATTATGATCTACAGGGAACTAGATCACATACACCACTAGAACCCGAAGATGGTGAGATATATGATCTAACTCACAAGGCAATGATGAGAACATTGCCTAAGATATATCAGAAGTATAAAGACTTTCTACCATACTCTGCACCGCCTGGTGACATAGATTACGATAAATATAGCGGATACTGGTTATGCAAGTACCCTACAGGGGGATTCTTGTCATTTCATGCGGATGTTGACGCTGATGCTGCATCTGTCACCTGTATTTTCTTACTAAATGATGATTTTGAGGGTGGTGAAGTATATTTCTGGGGAGAACATAAAGTAGATCCGCCAGCAAATTCCATACATGTATACCCAAGTAATCATCTATTCCCACATGAAGTAAAACCCGTGACCAAGGGAGAACGATATAGTATCGTAGTTTGGTTCGGTTACCACAAAGGATACGATTGGAGTTAAACATGGCAGCAATAGATCTAAATCTGATGCAACAGGTTGCAGATTCGGGTAAGTATCCCTTTCTGTTGAATAGTACTGACGTGTCAAATGTTGCCAAGATCATGGATGCTCATCCAGATCTATTTGGTTTACGTTGGGATGATCCTAAGTCAAAGATGACTGATGGTGGATGTTTAATTCAGAAAACTATCCGTAGTGATGGTGGAAGCGAACCTAATCTATATGGTTTTAATTTTACTACTCAACAAGGGGTAAAATCATATAGATGTTTTGATGGTCACATCATTACTAATGAGTTATTTGGAATGAGGGGTGAAGGTAAGAGATGGATCCACAGCAATAAAACACTGGTATTTGATGCAGATAATCCAGAGAAACCAGTGAAAGAACATGTAATTGTAGGTGGCATTCCTTTGTTCTTTGAGTCTATCAACAGATTGTGTGAAGTTGCTGCAGAAATTACAGGTAATAATAATACCACGAAATTACATGAGGCACTAACTAAGATCGATTCTTTTACTACTGAAGATTATGATTTGGAGTTAGATTATATGTTCATTGACCATATCAATGGTAGTGTAACTTTTGGTTTCGATAAAGATTACGACAACGATAATACTAAGATTGTAGATCTCATCAACTGTTGTTCTGAGGATGGTACTAATGTTAGAAGGTCTAATAACGCTTTATTGGATGTTGCCAGTGACCCCTTGGATAGTGGTGACTGTAATAATTGCGTTGTTATTAAATTTGACAGAGAAGGACTATCAAGAGAAGTAGGTATATCTCTAGGTCACCATTATTCTAAACTTGCTCCACCAGAGACGAAACCAATGGATAATTATGGTAGATATTCACAGAAAGTGAGTTCCCATAATGAGTGTGTTTCTCTGGTTACTGATGTTACCGCAAATGCTAAGTGGTTTACAGAAGATATTGCAAGAGAATTATCGACATGGGAAGATGAAACAATTACAACAAACTTACTTGCTGCCATTGTTGCATATGGTACTGATTATGGATATAGATTAGATGTTTCCTACGGATGGATGGGACCAGGCGGTATGCAAACTATCCCAGGGCGATCTTAGGAGACATTACCATTTGAGGAGAATGTGAATCTCGGTGCTCCAGCACCGCCGCCATTGCCACCATTGCCACTCTGACCTTGTTTATTGCCATTGTAACCGCATCCTTCCTCATCATTTCCACCATTCTGTCCTTTGTTTCCTGCTTGACCAGTAGCACCATTACTTCCATCACCCCAAGATCCTCCATTACCACCTTTTCCTCCATTACCACCTTTTCCTCCATTTTTGTTTCCACCATTGCCACTATTACCACCCTGTCCACCATTTGAAGGATTATACCAAGAGGAACCATTCCATAGGTAACCTTGTCCTCTTCCACCTTGTCCACCGTTACCACCATTACCGCCATTTCCACCATCCTTGCGGCACTTTCTCTTAGTATTTTTGCAGAACCACTTGTTACATTTCTGAGTTCCACTGTGACCTCCGCCACCTCCTTTTCCACCATTACCACCATTGCCGCCACCGCCGCCACCACCTTTGATCTTGTTTTGACCATTGATCTTAACTGGTGATGCAACGTGGCAACCTTGTAGACCATTACCGCCACCTTTATTGCCAGGGTAACCGATTGCGTTACCATTCATATTGACAGTCATGGTAGAGGTATCTTGCCTCTGATTGAGTCTTAATGCGGGTTGACTTCCGTCTGAACCCGCTGTACCGTTGAAATTGATAGTCTTAGGTAATTTAGAGTCATATACGGAGTCACCAAAAATATCTTGTCTTGCCCTTAAGTGAGTAAAGTTACCACTACATGTGGCAGTAATACCAGAACAAACATTTCTGAAATCAGAGAAAGCAATAGTGCCATCAGTAGGCACCTTATTATTCTCAGAAATGTTTACAACACCCTTACCTCTATAATAATCTGATATTTTGTTGCCATTACTAAAGGTGTCGATGATTACCTTCATTGAGATCGCACCACTACCAAATAACTTTGAGAATGATTTACTAATACTTCCCTGAACCTCATCGCCGCCGAAGGTGCTTTCATATGCAACAGCATCATCTTCCACGTTCATGGTTGAATCTATAGAATCATAATTGATTCTATGATATTGATCTGTATCTGGATTGTATACCCAAATTTTATTTGCACTCGCATTAAATCTTGATGCTAGTGGAGTGATCCACCTTACACAGTCTCTAATATCTCTATTACTTGTCAGAGCAACTCCATTTGGTCTATACTCTGGGTTTACAAGAATTGCACCACTATCACATACATATTTGTCAATGATGTCTTGCTGGATAAGATCATCGACTACTTCCATTAATTCTGGAGTGCCATATATAATAACATCTCTTTCACCTTCACTCCTGTTTTCATCATACTCCTCTTCACGGAACCAGATGTAAGCAAAGAACTCACCCACTGTCGATAGTGACTTGTAAAGTTCTTTGGCGTGTGTTAGAGTATAGTTGCCACTAATAGATGGATTAGGTCCCTGCTCGTCTGCAAGTCTAGTCTGTTCTGCTAGTTGCTCTGGCGTAAAAGTCATATCTAATGTAAAAAATACACTATCCCTGCCTTATTTAGATCAATCATGTCTGACCATAAAGAAAATCTGACCAAGAGAGCAGAAACCCTAGGAAAGGAACTGCAAGAAATGTCCAAACAATTTGAATTGAAGAAAGAAGAATTTTTGAAAGTACAAGGTGCGATTGAGATGCTAACTGTACTAGAGAATGAAGGAACTATTGAATCATCTGATGAAGAGGGTTGACACGCCCCAGAAAACGTGCCATACTATGAACGTCTGATGGGATCTGTCCTGTGAAGACACCAAACAAACTCCAAGGAGATTATGCCTGTAATTAAAACTGGGTTCGGCAAAGTTAAAGATGTCGATTCCTCTGAACTGCCCACATATCGTAAACTGAAGACCCGTCGAGGATTCAAAACAACTAAAGATTTTATTGAACTTATCCGTTCAACTGGTCGTGACTGTACTGTTCAACGTGAATCAGTCTGGCGACACATTGATGGGAAACAATCATCTTACATGAGTGCAGTTGCTCATGGTTATTCCGACACTTCAGTATTTCATCTGGTCAATCTTTTAGATACAGTCACATATCTTCGACCACTTGCATATAACAGTGGTAACCGCCGTGATATGCAATTTGTTGACCATCTACAGTCTTTCATTGATAGTGGTAACACACACATTCACGTCGATGGTGGTAATCGATCCGATACACTAATCGACTGGTATGATAATAAGGTTGCTCTTGAACCTGGCAATTATCTTATCGGTGAAGGTGATGACATTAAACGTGTTACTCTCGCTAAGACCAACTATTATGGTTATGAGAAACTGATGGAACTTGGTGGTGAGTTTGCTGAACTCGCAGAACATATTGATAACCAAGTATTTGCTTATATTGAATACCTTGATCTGAACCGTGAAGAACGTGCAGATCTATTTCGTAAACTGAATGATAACGAGAACCTCAACACTGAGGAACTCCGTAATTGTTCTACCGCTGACATTTGTGGATGGATTCGTGAACTTAACTACAAACATAAAGATACCTTCAACCTTGCTACTGATCCTGCTTCCTTCGTTACTGCCACTAATAGTATCCGATACAAGTTCTGTGCTTGGTTAGCATCACTGAACAACTTCTATACTTACCATGGTAGTGTAGATGCATGGTCACCAAAGAACCTTGACGCTGACTATGTTGCAGGGTCACAAGCAGAGAATAGTTACCCTGAGTTTGAGAAGTTCTTTGAGTCTGTATATGTGCCACTGGTGAAAACTATTGGTACATTCAAGAACCTTGGTGGTTCTCGTAACCGTATCATTGACCTCTGGATTGTACTCGTCAAGGTATATTCTGAGGGTGGTGAACTTGTCCGTGGTGAGGATCGCAAACCTAAGTATCAACAGTTGCTTGAGTGTTATCGCAGTTGGATCTCTCCTTATTGGGCAGATCTTACTCCTAAGTATGACACTGGACAGAACGGTCGTGTAAACATGACTAAGTTTGAGGATCTGTATGGTGCTAACACTCATTATAAACTGAAGCACCGTATCCCACTTCTTGAGAATGAGTTTATTCCTCTTCTCAAAGAGATGAATCTAGTTGTACAGAAAGATCCTGTACGATATGCACCATCTGAGTGGAGATTGCCACTGTGGTATAAACAGAACGGTGTATGTCCTCTTAGTGGTGAAGTTATCCCTATTGAGTGGGCAACTGATGGGGATAAGACTAATCTAGATCATATTGTGCCACATTCTAAAGGTGGAACAACTACAATGGACAATGTACAACTGACATTGCAAGAAGCAAATGCAGCAAAATCGGATAAAGGATAATTTTCTACCTGATGACATGTTCAGGAGACTAACAGACTTTGTGGACGGTAAGGTGCCTTGCCGTCCCAATGTTGATTGGTTTTATAATGATACATCCGTAAGTTATGGTGATGGATGTCCACAGTTTACTAACATGTCATATGTTAATGGTAAACCTTTGTCTAATGTATATGATGTTATAGACAGTCTAGTATTTCCTACATTGAGACCATTAGCAGTTCTGAGAGTAAAGTTAAATATGACTCCTAGAGCAGTTGTACAGAAGAGAACTCCATTACATATTGATATTACTGGTCAACCAGATGAATCTGGTGGGTATAAGTATATCCCAGATTATAAGGTGTGTATTTTATATTTGAATGACGGTGATGGGTATACATATTTTGAAGATGGTTCTACAATAGAAACTAAAGCAAACCGAGCAGTATTATTTGATGGTGATCGATACCATGGTGGTGCTGCTTCTACTAATGCTAATGTGAGAACTGTTCTAAACATTAATTATATCCCATCGCTATTGAGTCCTTGACATATAATCTATTCCCCACACTGATTGAATCATATGATCTATCGGATCATCCAGACCTTGATGCTTTTAAGAAAGTAATTAAGGAGAAGGGAGAAACATCTAAACATGATCTTGCTGTTAATGGTGTTAGTTCCCATGGTGGTTGGGATCCACTTAATGATGAAGAATCTGCTCCAATGGGAGTTGCATTTCAAGATTGTCTCCTAGATTATACATCTAAGTTGGGACAATGGCCTGTAATTATTAGTGGTAGTTGGTATAATATCCTGCCGCCTGGTGGATTTACACACAGACATAGACATGAGTCAAGTGTAATTAGTGGGGCATTCTATCTTGACTTGCCAGAGGGAGATTTTGGTAGGTTTTATGTACTAAATCCACTTGTTCATCACTTTATGTGTATGCACTATTTTACTAATACTCCATACAGTGTGTATGAATTTGACGTTGATATTAAAGAGAATCATTTGTATCTGTTCCCATCATGGTTAGAACATGGTAGCAGAGTTAATAACACTGAAGAAGATAGAGTTACAGTAAGTTTCAATACTAATCCATGTCATCCTGATTATATTCCAGAGAACTACATGGAATACATTAATTCATTCAAGTAATGGAAGTTGTACCAATTCTGCCATCACCATTGGCAATCATACATTATCCACATCATGAGAAGTTGAAACCTCATGTGTATAATGAGATTCAAGAACAAAGAGAGAATCAATATACCAACTCAGAGTCAGATAAGTTATCACACATTGACCACTACTCTGTTCTGGAGAAAGAACCATTTGAAAGGTTTAGACTCTGGGTAGAACAACAAGCAGAGACATTTGTACGAGATGTTATGGGTCACTATCTACAAGAGACTATGATGGTTACAGATAGTTGGATCAATCAGTGTGATGAAGGTGGATACCAGATGGCACACTATCATGCCAACTCACTAATCAGTGGACTATATTATGTGAACTACACTGAGGATATGTCACCCACATATTTTGCTAAGGCATGTGGTACACATTTACATCATCCAGACTCACCTAGTTTGAACCTGAATTATGAAAAGAATACTAGGTTTAATCAGATCGATCAGGTTGTAGTCAAGGAAGGCGATGTTATCTTATGGCCATCACAAATCATCCATGGATTTAAGAAGAATAATGTACATGCTCGTACAACATTATCAATGAACCTGATGCCTACTATCATGTCTAATGGTGAGTATGGGTGGCGTGTTAAGAAACTTTCCAATTCTGAGCGGATGGAGACTGTACAACACAAGGAAGATGGTATAATATGGGATGAACCAAACTTAATCTAATGTCTTGTAAAGATTGGACAGCAGTAGTCCGCACTCCCTCAGGTAGACTGGAACATGTAGATTTTAGGTCTGTGTCTATCAATAGAGGTGACGCCATTGCTCAAGCGAAGCAAATCTTTGGTACTCAGGATGTAACTCTGTATCCGAAGACAACGTTTGAACGAAGGGAATACTAGTAGACAGTCCTAGAGGTGGCACACAGACGCTTGTAGAGGGGTCTGAGTGATGTATACTAAGAGTATCAAACAAAGTAACCCATTGATTATGCCTGTTGTGGAGTTCTCTGATTATTGCGCTCAACTTGACGCAAAAAATCTAATCAAAGCAAATGCACTGAAGTATACGATGCTTCTCTGTGTAGCACTGGAAGATGATTATCGCAAGTACTCTATCAGGATGACCAAAGGATCACTTGCTCGTGATCCTGGCAATGCATATCTTCTTAATCGCCTTGAAGATCTTGAAGAAGGTTTGACTGAGATCCGTTTCATTGTTGAAACAGGACGTAAGTATCACAAGATCATTCAATGTGATGAGAACTCTCGTAGTGTTCATGCTTTTGTTGACAAGAACACTGGAGAGGTGTATAAAGCAGCATCATGGAAAGCACCTGCTAAACATGTTCGCTTTGACTTTCGTATCATTGAACAACGTGATTTTGTTCTTGAGAACTGCGACTGGGCAGGCGGTTACCTTTACCTGAAGTGATTATTATGTCTTACAAAGTTTTGAAAACAGTTGATGTCCCTGTTGCCTCCCTTGAGGCAATTCTTTCTACACTTGATGATGCTATCAATGTGTGTTATGAGGTAGATAGTACCTCTGATGATAGTGAGAGAAGTTATCCTTTTGCTACAGGTTATTCTCGATCTACAATGAGAGGTATTCGCGAACAACTACAGTCATTCATGAACAATGAAGATTGATGATTACATGAGAATAGTAGGCAGTATCCTAGTGATTGCTGCCTACTTTGTTATATTGCATGTTAATATATTATATGGTACAATGATGCAGTTTGTTGCCGATACTATTAGTATCCCATACTTTATTAGAACTAAGTCATGGGATGTTGTTATTATGCTTTCATTTCTATTGGCAATATCACTATCTAAGTTTGCTTTCTAAATATCAACATTACATCTAAGGACAAATGCCTAATTTTGAATCTACACTCCCCGCAGAAGAACTAACTGCTGCCAAGTTGGGAACCATTGATCGAATGAATAAACAACTGAAGTCAACAATGGCGACTTTAGGTACTATGGATGAAAGAATGAACGCCTTGGAGGCGATGGTTCTTGCTGCACTAGAAAAACAACAGAATGACATTAAATCACTAATGATTGCAGTTAATGCTTCTAACAGTGAGAAAACTGCAAGAGATAAGTTTGACATGGATGCATCGCCTGATACCTTCAACGATCCTGCTCAACCACCAGTCGGATGAAGAACTGTCACAAGGTGGGTTGAGATCGACCCACTTTCATGTATATTAGATGAGTCGAAGGGAGACCTGAGACAACACACTGAGAGGTAAACTAAAATGTGTTCTCATCCGCAGAACCGCCTCTCTC
>CEON01057197.1_pt1 | contig 17896 bp, 12 predicted proteins | sample 530291 | NCBI WGS metagenome assembly CEON01 (sample SAMEA2619888, study PRJEB7988) | marine metagenome | biome: marine biome (ENVO:00000447); feature: surface water layer (ENVO:00002042); material: "saline water (ENVO:00002010), including plankton (ENVO:xxxxxxxx)" | depth 5 m
TCTATTGAAGATGTTGTAAAAAATGCAATGATAGAAAAACTTTAATGCCACCAAAAGTATTTAAAATACCATTATTAACAGGTGGAATAAATAATGAAGCTGATCCAGCTTATATAAAAGATGAAGAATCTACAGCTTTAAATAATTTTATACCTAATATAAGAGGCAGGCTTAGACTTTCAGGCACTATGATGGTAAAGCCTTTAAGTTATAATGATTCTGATACATCTTTAGCATTAGCTACTACCAATGCTTATCATACATCAGGATATGGATTATATTATTTTAGATCAGATTATACAATGTTATCTGCTGAAAATACATATCTTAGTAATGGTAATCCTAATGAAGTTTCATCTGGAATAGGTTATTATGTATTTCAAGATAATAAATATGTTAAAATATATGACCCTATTAATAAGTTCTTTTTAACTACTAATATAAATGGTGCTACAGGTGCAAGGGCTGGTGTAGCTGGATCTGATATAAGTACAAAGCCTTATGTTTTACCTGTATACTATTATGGTGATAATGCATTAAGGATATCTGCAGCACATACAGAAGGTGTGGGTGGATCAACATTTCATAGAAGATATCTAGGTTTTATAAATAGAACTTTATTTGATGGGGATGGATCTACTTATACAGCATTTAGAAATCATAAAAGATGGTATCAAGATACTGCTAAAATATTACCTCCATCTGCATCAGGCTATACACAAGATGTAGGAAGTGAAAAGCCAGGTAAAATGACTATAAATTTTCAAGATGCATCAGGTGGTAGTGATATTACTTTTTCTGCATCTGGAAAAGAAGGTTTGCATTTTGAAATTGGATTTGATCAAACTTTATCTGGAGCTACATGGGCAGCTAAATCATATAGGTTTTATGGTACTTTTATTTATGATGGATCACAAGAATCTAGTGCATTTCGTGTTGGAACTACAAATGTATTATCAGCTAATAAAGCTTTGACTGTAGGTGTAAGCTGTACATATTCTGAAAATGATGATAATGCTCAGGCCACTACTAATGGATATATTTCTACTACTGGTGGATCTACAGGACTACTTTTAAATCCTAGAATAACAGGTGGTAGACTTTATTTTTCTGATCCAGATGATGGTCATGGTACATTGTATCATATGCTTGATATAGACTTTATTAAAGGCTGTAAAAAAGTTGATGAAAGTTCTTATGAAGAATGGGATCTTATATCTGAATCAGATCATGAAACATATGAATGTCCTGATTCTGTTACAGGAAATTTAGGTGGAAATGGAACTACAGTAGGATTTTTATTTGCTGATCCACCTAAAATTGTAACATATGAAGATATAAATGGATATGGTCCAAATGAAGATTTAAATCCAGAATTTAATTGTGCAGCTATGATAGGCAAAAGAGTTTATATAGGCAATGTTAAAGTCAATGGTGAAGTTTTTAATGATAGAATTATGAGATCACCTTTAAACTTTGAAGGCAAGCCTCAATTTGATACATTTCCTGAAACTCATTTTTTAGATATTGGAGCTGATGATGGAGATAAAATAATACAACTTATAGCTAGTGGTGACAAATTAATTGTATTTAAAGAAAATTCAGTTTCAGTTTTAAATGTTTCAAAATTTGGTGCAGAATTTATAGAACAAAGTTTTCAATATGTTGGTATAAAAAATCCTTGTCAAGCTGTAAGCACAAACTATGGTGCATGTTGGGTTAATCCTAGTGGTTGTTTTATTATAGAAAATAATAAATTAATAAATTTAGTTGATAATAAAATACTTAAACAAGGTCAACTTAAATCTTATCAAAAAAATATGTTATGGAATTTCTCTGACAAAGATTATAATAATGTGCCTTCTATAGGTTATTATCAAAAACAAGACCAGTTGATATTGGCTTTTAATATAGCTAAAGAAGCCCCTTCTAGACCTAAAGATTGTTGGATATATAGTTTTAAATCAGGTGCATGGTCTTTTCATGCAGGAGCTATGGATACTTATCAAGTTAGAAGTAATTTTATTAATAATAATTTAGGTGAGCTTTTACAAACTGGTGGCTATTATAATGGAACAAGTGCAACTGATGATAAATTAACTTTGTCTTATTGGAATCCTTTGTCAACCTCTAAAGATGAATGTGTTTATGCTACTAAAGATTTAAATTTTGGTTCTCCAGGAATTAATAAAAAGATATATAAAGTAGGAATTACTTATTCTACTAGCCAACCATCAACAGGTATACAGCCTTTTTTTGCTATAAATGGAGATGATGAAATAGCTCAAACATTTGTTAGTAGTCAAGGCGAGTTAAATGGCAGTGGCATAATAGAAGCAGAAGTAGGATCTATATCTACAGAAATATTAAAGTTTTATGAAAATGGTGTTTATAAAGTAAATGATTCATCTAATAATCACTATTTAATACAAGGCTCTCAATGCAATGAAGGTGGTGTAGTAGGAGATAAAGCATATATACAATATGAAACTGATGTTACTGGATCAAATTGGACTATAGCATCTGGTGCATCTTTTTTAAGTATAGCAGGTAATTTGTTTGTGTTTACAGGATCTGGTGATGCTGTAGCTACACATACATTTAGCACTACATCTGCTATAACAAGTCATGCACCTCATGTATTGCAATTTAATATTGCATCTATAGCAACAAATATGACTATACAAATTATTGGATTAAATATAGAAGATGGTGGAGAAACTACATTAGCTACTCCATCTCAATATACTAATACTGGAGTTAAAACAGTTTCATTTACACCAACTACAAGTCATACTACATATAAAATTAAATTTTTAAATTCAGGCTCATCAGGCACAACTACTATAAATAATATAAATTTACAATCAGCTTTTATGTCTATTAATAATACAGGTGGTGAATATCCTAGAAATATTGTATATAATTCTGGAACATCTACTGTTACTAGATCGGGTGGACTTATTACTAGCAATCAAACTAATACTAGTGGCAATCATTATATTACTATATCAAATAATGTAAAACATCAAATACAAGTAGAATTAAGCAATACTATAGGTGTTGGTATAAAAGTAAGATTAATAGATGTTGGAACATCTTCCACAGCTTTACCTAATTTAAAAGATATTTCAGGCTATGATGGCAACTCAGGTAGTACATATCCACAATCTGTACCATTAGAAGGTGATGGAATAGATGGAGCATCAGCAGATTTTGCTACATTAAATTATGATTCACCTAATGTAGCTACTATTAATACTGTTAGTGCATTAAATACTAGTAATAGATATTATATAGTTATAACAAATGATAGGCCATCAGGACTTGTAGATGGGTATCCAACAGATGTATTTATAGTAGGATCATTGTCTATGAGAGAAGTAGGTAGTTACAGAACAGGTTTTTTAAACTTTGCATCACCTATAACATGCAAGTCATTTCAATTTATGTTAAAAAATTCTGGAACTGCTAATGCTTCATTTACTGTTAGAGATGTAGAAATTTTTTATAGATTATTAAAACCAAAGTTAACATCAGATTAATGTCAAATGAATTAAATGCTAAAATGGATAGAATATCCATAAAGAATGGAACTCCTATATCATCAGAAGGAGAAGATGGAGATTTGACAGCTAGATTAACTAGAAAAGGTATAAGATTATTTTTAAAATTTAGAAACAAATGGGTTGCATTTAAACCTGAAGATTAATATATTGAATAAAGATGTAATATTTAGTATCTTTTAAGCTACAAAAAGGATGTAAAAATGAGTAAAGGCAAATTACTACTACAAAAAGATATAAAAGCTGATTATGAAGCTGTTCAAGAAGAAGCTAGAAAACAACAAAATAGACAAAGAAATAAAGGTTTATTTTCAGCTATAGGTGGAGTTTTAGGATCTCTTGCTGTTCCTCTTTTAATTGGGACAGGAGCACCTCTTGCATTGGGTTTAGGAGCAAGAATGTTAGCAGGATTTGTTGGTAGAAATATTGGTGAATCATTTGGCCCTAAAGTTGATACAGATGCAATTAAAAAAGCATCAGAAAAAGGATTTGCAACTGATGCAGCAGAAGAAATAGTTGAAGATTTAAAAACAGCTCAAAAGAATTTAGATAGACAACAGCTAATACAATCTATTGTACAGCCTGTACAAGCTGTAGGTGTAGATAAAGTAACAGGTGTAGTAACTGAAGGACTTACTAAAGTAGCTCCTAAAACTGTAGCTAAATATAAAGAATTTGAAAAAACAGGTTTATTTGGTGATGATATAAAAAAATTATTTCCAGATCTATATAAAGAAACTACAGATGTAGCTAGTGTAGGCGATACAATTGATACAGCATATGGAACTTTTAAAGTAGGAGGTAAGTAATGGCACATGAACCAGGACATCCAAGCTTACAGGAAGAATTAGGTATAACACCAGGTACACCTACAATAGGTGGAGAACAAACATTAACTGTTGATAATGTTGAAAATCTTGCACCAGGACTTTTGCCTTTAATGGAAGAATTAGACATACCTGAATCAAGATTAGCTTATTTTGAAGCATATGATCCTACTAGAGAAAAAATGGCTGCTGCAAAAAAAAGAGATGCTCAAACAGATGCTATATCAAAATATCAAGGTCAGGCTGGAAATATTTTGTCTCAAGTATATCAACAAGGCAGATTGGGACAATCTGGTTTTGGTGGAACTCAGCCTAGTCTGTCTGATACTATAAGGCCTTTAAATTTAGCAAAACAATCATTAGAATTAGATAAATCTGATGCAGAGTTAACAGAACTTGGTTCTATAAAAGCAGCTCAAGATGCATATAAAAGAGAAATATTTGAATTATTAGGGATGTTATCACAATAATGGCAGAAAAATATACACAAGATCCATTAGCTATATTTTTAGAATATCAATTACCTGATATGATAAATGAAGCTAGAAGAACAAGAGAGAATAGACAGCATGAATTTGATATGATTAAAGCAAGAGAAGAATCAAGCAAAAGACTTGCTGAATTTAATGCTGAACTAGGAGAAGAACAAGCTACAAATCAAACTAAATTAAATCTTTTAATATCTGATAGAGACAGAATGATAAAGAGTATTGAAACTAAAAGAGATGCTTTATTAAAATCTAATATAAATATGGAAGAATATGATTTGGTTAAAGACAAAACAGAGGATGGAGAAGCTTTATCTACTTTAATTAAATCAGAAAATTTAAGAGAATCTATTAAATCTTTACAAGATTTTCAAGATTTAGATCAGGGTATAAATATTTTAAATGATAATTTAAATTATTTAAATGAAAGTTTAAATATTATTGATAGAATATCTGCAGCTCAACAACAAGGTATAAATTTTGCTAAAAGTGTAGAGGATTTTGATAAAAACAAAACAATTAATGAAGCTGATTTTATTCAATTATTAAAAAATTATCAAGATTTAGAATTAAAACCTAGATTTGATTTAAGCACTGCAGAAGGACAATTAGAACAACTTGCATTTTTACAACAAATACCAACTTTAGAAGAAAAATTTAACTATGGTAAAACTTTAATAGATTTAGAAACAAGAGAAAGCAAACAAAAATTAACAGAATATAAAGCAATAAAAGCTGGCATTGAAGCTGAATATTTACAAAGCAATGGTAAAAGCATGAGTAGATTTAATGATGAATTAAATGATGCAAGTAAAAAAGCTAAAGAAAGAAATGAAATAGCAATAGAGAAAAGACCAGGTGGATATGGTAAACAAGTTCAAGAATTAATTTATATTAATAGAGATAAAAAAGAAATACCATCTGCTATATCTCTTGATAATGATATGCAAATAGTAGAAGGTAATATAATAAAACTTTTACAATTTGGTTCTAAAAATCAAATTGGAGCTGGAGATTTAAAAAATGTAGTAAATAGATACAATCAAGCTACAAGTAGAACAGAACAAAGAGCTGTATTAGATAATTTTATAACAAGGCTAGATGATGATATAATAAATTTAGATCAATTAGATTTAGGTGGTTTTACTAAAGGTACATTAACAGAAGAGCTTAATGCAATAAAGAGTCAATTATACTACTATAAACTTATGTCAGATAATATTAAATATTTACCAGGATATGAAACAATTTATCCACCTAATGAATCTGTAGAAGATACTAGAGGCCTTCAATAACAACCTTAATTAATGGTATATGATCCTAATAAAAGACATTTTACTTTAGAGGAATTTGGAACAGAACTTAAACAAAAATTTCCAGATGAATTTAATGATGTTAGTGCACTAGAAGCTGCACAAATTGAACTAGACAACAATCCCTACTACAAAGATTACATACTAGATTATTATGAAGATAATTTAGATGTTTTTGATAAAACTCTTGGTGCACTACATAATACAATTTATGGTGCTGCAGGAATAGTAAAAGAAATAGCTACAGGTACTTTAGGCTTTGGAGCTGCTGGATTAGAAGCTATAGAAGATTCTAAAAAATATTTAGCTAATCAATTAGGATTAGATGATTTAATCCCTTTTACACCTATTGGTAAAATTGATGATTTATTTGATAAATATCAAAGTTATAAAGGCACAAAACTAGCTAATGGACAAGACTGGGATAGTTCTGTAGCTAAATTTTATCATAATCAATCTAGATTTTTAAAAGAAGAAGGTGACAAATTATTTAATAATTATGTAGAAAATAGTGAAAATCTTCATGGTTATTTAGAATGGACTCAAAATACACCATATAGTTTAAAAAATGCCTTTGAATATCCTTTTAGCATGACAACAAGAGCAGTAAGTGAATTAGCACCATCTGTTGGTACATTTGCTGCAGCTGTATATTATGGTGCTCCAGCATTTCTTACTGGTGCTATTATGGAAGGTAGTGGTGAATATAATACAGCTATGGAAAGATTAAGAAAAAAATCTGAAGACAAGGGTGAAGTATTTAATCCTGCATCAGTAAGTAAAACAGCTTTAGCTGCATCTACAGCCTATGGATTACTTTCAGGTTTAATAGAAAGATTTCAAATAAATTCTATTGCTAAGACTGCTGGATTTACTAAAAAAGCTACTAAAGAAAAATTTATAGAAAATATAGCTGATAAAATAGATGATAATATAAAAAGAACAGGTGGAACTTTTACTCCAATTAATATATCAAAGAAAGCTGCAAGTATTGGACTTAGAAATGTAGATCAAAGTTTAAGAGCTGTTTCAGAAGGTCTTCAAGAAGGTATGCAACAAACTACTGCTGAAATAATAGGCAATGTATATGATAAGTATGATGGAGATATAGAATTAGCAGCTAAAAATTTTGCTAAAGATTTGTATGGAGATGTATCAGAAGAAAATTATAAAGATAGGATGCAAAGTTTTTGGTCTGGAGCTTTAGGTGGATTTGGTTTAGGAAAGTTAGGTCGTGGTTTAAATAAACTTGGACAAGGATATAATAAAAGATTTAGAAATGATTTAAGAAATAAAAAAAATCAAGAAATAAATCAAGCTATAAATGATGATATAGGTGTTGATCCAGCTCCTGTTCCAGCTGTAGTAAATCCAATGACTGTTGATAAAGTCTCTAATATAAAAGACTTTGTATTTGGTCCTGAAAGCTTAACAGAGCAAGATGATATTAATATTGAAAATATATCAAATAGAGGAGGTCAAGTTTTAGATCCATCAGATAGATTTGAATTAGCTGTTGAACATTTAATTGAAGATCCAGGAATAATAGATAGAGGTGAGCTTGGTGAAGTTTCAAGAAGTGATATATTATTTAATATAGAAAATAATGATTTTGTAGATGTTTTATCTGATAATCAACTAGCACAAATAAAAGAAACTTTAGGTGAAACAATAGCACCTGAAGGTGTAGAAAGAATAGATGATCCTGTCATAGAAAAAGCTCCAGATACATCTGAAGTTATAAAGCCAACAGAACAACCTGAATTGGATGTATTGCAAGCTAAACTTGATGATGTTAATAAAAAACTGCAAACCAATGTTACTGGTAAATTAAAAGCTAAATTACAAAAAGATAAAATTGAATTAGAAAAATCATTAGGTGTAACACCTGAAAAAACTGTAGATACTAGTGTTGATCCAGCTATTTTAGCTGAAAGAAAAAAAAGACAAGATAAATTTATAGAAGAATCTAAAAATAAAAGTTTAGAAGAATTAAGAGGAGTAGCTAAAGCAAGAAATATTCCTAATTTTAATAATTTAAATAAACAGCAAATATTAACAGCAATATCCAATCAAGAGCCTTCTAGGTTGCCAGAAGAAATTCTTGATGATTCAAAGTCTAAAAAGAAGTTACAAGATATTATAAATAAAGGAAAAAAGAAAATAGTTCCTTTAGTTAAAAAAGGAGATTTGAAATATAAAGCAGCTGAAGAAGTAATTGGAGATGATGTAAGTAAAATTATAGAAGAACCTATTGAAAAAATTAAAAATCAACAAATAGATTATCAAAAGCCTCAAAAAGGTAAGAAAGTTGTTGACAATAAACAAACTGCAAAAGAACTAGCCGAAAGATTAAAAAAGAAGTTTCCTTATATAAAACAAAAAGAATTAGAAAAAGTATTAGATGAAGAAGGCAATGAAGTAGCAGGTAGAGCTTTTAAGGCTGTTGTAGAGTGGTCTAAAGGTAAAGCTACACTAGATACAATACCTCATGAATATGGGCATTTATTTATTAGAATAATGAAAGATAGTCCTATAATTAAAGAAGGTATAAAAAGATTTGGTAGTGAAGAAAAATTAGTACAATACATGGGTGAGTATTATGCTAATAAAATACAAGATAAAAAATTATTATCTAGATTTAAAACATGGTTAAGAAAATTTAGAAATGAATTAAAAAACTTTTTTGGCATGGCATTGACAGATAAACAATTAGGCAATTTAATATCTGAAAGATTCTTTAGCTATGATATGAAAGAAAAAGATTTATTTCAACTATTAGAGTTTGATACAATAGATTTTCAAAAAATAATTAGGACATCTAAATTTAGAAAAGTATTAAATAAAGCATTTGATTCATCTTTTGAAATAGCTTTGTTAAAAATAAAAGATGGTATGCTAGATATTAATACATATATAGATATTATGGAATCTAATCTACCTGAAAGATATAGAGAAAACTTTAGAGATTGGCTATCAAGTAGAAAAGAATCTAATATACTAGGTTTTAATTCTATAAAAGAAAGAATAGCTAAATCATTAGAAACTAATCCTTTAAATCATAATCCTATTCAATACAATACTAGTGTAGCTACAATAGAAACACTGCAAAACTTTTTAGACAATGAAATAGCTTTGCATGAAGGAGAGCATGATTCTAGATCTAATGGTAATGAATATGCTATTGGAGTTTTAAATTTATTTAATGTTGATATATATAGAAATGAAGCATTTAAACTTTTTGAAGCTGCAAGAAGTAAAAGTTATGCTGATTGGAAAGTTAGCAATTTTATACCTTTACTTAATAGTAAAGGTAAGTTGCAAAAAGATTTAACTAAAGATGAAGAAAGAAGAGCTAGAAGATTATATTATGTAACTACTAATCAAGTAGAATCTAATAGAGGTATAGCTCATAAGTTAATTAATCCTATTACTCTTATAAGAAGAGGTAGCAAAGAATCTCCTATATTTGATTATAAATATATTGCAGAGAGTCAAAGAGTTTATACTAAGCAGTATAAAAAAGGATTTATACAAGAACAAGCAAAGTTTTTAACAAATTGGATTTCACATAATATACCACATATAGCAGGTATGAGCAGGGGTATGTCTGTCTTAAATGGCAGAAGTGGATCCTCTATGTTTTTTGTTCCTGATGCTGATGGAAATTTAATTCAATCTTATGAGTTTTTAAATGTTGATGATTTAGTTAAACTGCAAAAATCTGCAGTTATGAGAAATAAGACTATTATATTTACTAGAGGTGATAATAAAAAATTATATTTAGCTGATATATCACCTATACACAAAAATCATGCTAAAGATGATAAATCTTATAAAACATTCTGGGACAATGCTTTAGAAAAAGGTTATATAACCAAAGATCAAAATACAACATTTTTATCAATAAAAGATAAAATTCAAAGAGAAAAAGAAATAGCTTCATTTGAATATACTAATGCTTTGTTTCCAGGCTACATGAAAGATTCTTTTGAGAATGTATTAAAAAGAATTAAAATACCTTTGACTCCATCCTATGTCAGCGATGAAATGCCTGACTTGAATACCTTTTATATTAATACAGATAAAATTAATTTTAGATATAAAGGTAAATCTGTAAAAGGAATAAAGAAAATTGCAGATGTTGGAGATACTTATATAGGAGATGGCAATACTTTAACAAGTAGAAATACTATTCAAACTATTGCTAATATATTTGGTTTAAATCCTAATATAGGACATCTTAAAACTATTATATATGATGTAAGTAGAAATAAAGATAACAAAGGTAATTTAAAAAACATTAAAGATGTTGATTTATTAATGATTAAGCACCAACAAAGTATACCAGAAGCAGGTTTGGAAATATATGATGGAGATACTTTAATAGGAAGAGTAGATAATTCAAACAATATTATAGCTGCTGATGGTAAAACTATTATTGATATGATACTAACTAATGATGAAGCTAAAAAAGCTGAAGGTAAGTATAATACTAATAATTTTATAGTTAAAGGTAGTAGCCTTGGTTTAATTAAAATGGTTAATAAAAAGAAAAAGAAAGTTAAATTTCCTCTTCAATGGTTAAATCATTTATTTAATACAGATTTAATTAATATAATAAAAGAAGAATATGCTGGAACAAATAGTAAATCATACAAGATAATGAGCAATACAATTAATTCTACAGCAGATTCTAGTAGTCTTAAATCTTTAGTAAATACTTTAAAAAGAAGTTTTCCTGATCAACTTAGTAGTGCTTTATATGACTTTGTAGATAGTGGGTTAGGATTTCATCCAGCAGCTAGTTATGGCTTAGAAACATTAATAAGGTCTAAACTATTTAATCCTGCTTTTAATATGGATAATCAAGATGGAGTTATGTTGCAAATGACTCCTAATTATGTTGAAGATTTAAATACTGATGAAATAGCAATAGGAATCTCTGATGCTACACAAATTATTAAACAGTATAAAAAAGAAACTAATAAGAAGTCTCCTACCATAGAAGAATTAAATAGCTGGTTAGCTAATAATGATATTAGAGTATTAGCATATAGAAGTCCTATTCCATATATAGGTGGTGCAGATTATGTTAGAATAAAAAGAGTGCATAATATAGATGGAACAGTGCAAGTAAATACAGAAACTACATTTAGACAATATGAAGGAGATCATGATGGTGATCATCTAGTCTTGCATTTTGTAAGTGAAAAGTTAGATCCTGTATTTAAACAATATTTTAAATCTGAAGAATATTTAAATTTAAAAAGAGGATTAGATTTATCTGAATTTGTTGTTAGTAAAAATATAAACTCTGCTGTACAAGATGATAGATTTAGTATGATTGAAGCAATGATAAAAGGTGAGTCAGCTATTGGAGAAGTTGCAAAGGTTCAAGGTATTTATGGCTTAATAAAGCAGACATTTAATTATTTAGATGTAGATGGTGTTAGGATAGGATTGAATACAGGTAATGTTGATTTATCTTTTATGAAACCAGGATATAAAGATACTGTAGACCATATGTTAAGAATATATATACAAGCATCTGTAGACAATGCTAAATTTTTATTGCTTGACAAATGGAATTATAGTCAAAGAAATTTAATACAAAAATTATTTGTAGTCCAAAATGGTGCATATAAAGGCAAAACACTAGAAGATGTTATGAATGACAGATTTAACTATGGCAAAAAATTGTATGATAAGCTTTATAGAAATTTATGGACAAGGTATAAAAAAGTTTATGATGTAAGAAATATGGGAGATTATACTATTGGTGGTTATGATATAGATAGAATTCTTTATGAATCAAATAATGTTTTAAGTTATAGTGAAAATAGAAAGTCTAACTATGTAACTAAAAGTAGTTTTAAAAATGTACAAACTATTTTAGAATCTATAATTTCAATGCCTTCAGTTATATACAATAATAAAATATTAAATAATCCTACTAATCATAAAGTATCTATAATGAGATATAATAATAGTACTTTATTAGCTAGTCATATAGAAGCAGTTGAAACATTATTGCCTAGATTAGAAGAAATAAAAGAAAAGTATAAAGCTTTTCCTAAAGAATTTGAATTAATACAAGGTAGAATAAATACTTTTATTAATATGTTAAATACTAATAATCTTGAGTTTAGAAAAATAATGCCTTTAATGTGGGAACAAAATGAAACATTTCTTAAAGTTAGAGATAATGTGGCTAGGTATGTAGAATCTTTTAAAACAGAAGATAAATGGGAAGCTTTTACTATTATGTATTTAGATACATTGCTAAGATCAGATGTAAAAGCAACTAAATTTAAAAAACCTGCACAAATAAATATAGCTAGATTAGAAAAACTTTTACCATTAGAGTTATTGCATAAGAAAACTATAAGTAAGTATATTAAAAATTATAATAATCATTTATTTAGAGATGTAACACAAGCTGATAAAAATATGATAAATAATGAAAAATTAGTAGATAAAGGGTGTCAATTATAATGAGAGGGATTATACCTAAAATATGTAAGCCATTGTCAGGAGACACAGTTAAAACTTCTGATAAGCAAAGAGTAACAGAATATCTAGTTCAAACTGCAATTAATAAAAAGTTTCCTATTGAAAAAAACACTCAACAATTTTTTAATTTAGTTTTTAAAAAATTAAAAAGCTTGCCTACAAATACTTTAGTTACTGAAAATGAATTAGATACTATTCTAGAGAAAGAAATAAATAAATTTAATAGTACAAGTAGTAAAAAATTAAATCGCAAGAAATATAAAAAGATTTTTAAGATTCATCTTATGTTAGGTAGTAATGAAATACTTTTAAAAAGTTTTCTAGATAATTATACTAGCAAAATACTACCAGTTAAATCAGCTAAACTTACTAAAGAGGAGAGAGCTTTAGGTGCAACTATTGTACCATTGGATAGAGCTCCTTTATCTACTATAAATACTTTGTATTCACAAATAGAACAGACTTATAATGCTAAAGGTGAAAAGTATTTTAAAGGATTTACAGGCAATTTAAGATTAATGTTTAACAAAGGTACAAGAATAAAAGACTTTGATCCTACAGGTGGATTAACAAAAGTAATGGCTGCTACAGAAGCATATGTAAGTAAAGTTAGTGGACATGTAGCTAAATGGCTTGGAATAGAAGAGGCTGATGGTAAATTTACTTTTGGAATGAAGCAAATATTTCAAAGTGTTGAAGAATTAGGTAATCTTAATGATGATAATAAATTTAGAGTCACTCAATTATTTAGCATGATGATGCATAATTGGACCTACATTGAACATAGTTATATTGATAATAAAGGAAAAAAAGTAATAGTTGATCCTAAAAAACTTTATTCTTTATCTCCAGATGAAAGAGCAAAATTTATAAAAAATAATAATATAAAATCATCTGTAATGATTCATTCTAATTATGAGCCTGTAGTAGATCCAAAAGAAAAATTTAATCCAGAGTATTATTATTATGACAAAGAAAATAAAGTTTGGAGATATAAACTTACTAAAGATATAGTTTATAATTATAGTAAACCTATTAGCATGAAAGATTATGTTAATGGTAAAAGTTTAAATAGTAGTCAAAAACAAGATTTAAAAGATAAAATTTATTTAGATGACTCTGTCAGATTTGTATTAAATGCTAAAGATTTATATGATAATTTATTAACTAATAATTTAAATCAAGATAATTTAATTAATATGAGTAGGGAGATAGATAAAGGAAGAGATATTCATAACAAAGTATTTCAAGATTTAAAAAGAAGGTTTGAATTATTAAGACAAAATTATATAAAAGAAATAAATAGATGGATTCCTAATACAAGAAATAATGAAAAGTATTTAAATATTATAATTGATGCTGTAAAAACAGGCAATATAAATCCTAATACTAATAAAGAAATATTTGATGAAGATTATGATTCTATTGTATTTTTAAAAGATACATTTGGTGGATTAATATTTACTGACCCATTTTTAACAGGTGAGTCAACTATATTAGAAAAGAAAGATAGTTTTCCTATAGAGTATGATAATAGTAGCATATTTTTTATGTATCAAAATTTATTATATGATAAAGAACAAGATTTAAAAGGTATTAATGAAGCTTTAAAAACTGCAACAAAAAGAGAAGTTAGAATATCATTAAACAATTCTAAGAAAAAAGTTGAAGCATCTATAAGAAAAATACAAAGAAGTCAAGCTATGTTTAATGATCAAGATATTGACATATTTTCTGGTAAAAATACTTATAGTCCTAGAAATGCTGCAAACTTTAGAAATATTTCAAATTCTTTTGATATTAGAAATATGAAGCTTAGTAAAAATATTTATGACAATTATTTAAAAAGAATGTATCAAACATTAGAAAAAAGTAATTTAGCAATTGAAGTTATGGGTGGAGTTAGATTATCTGGAACAGATAAAACAAACAGATTTAATACCTCTACAAATCCTATAACTGTTGATTATGCTTTAGAACAGATGAAAGCAGTATTAAGTAGTCCAGATTTAAAAGGTAACTTTTTTGGATATAATTTAAGTAATAGCAATACTGTTAGAACAATTTATGAAAAAACAGGAATTAAAATTAATGAATGGAAAGCTAATAAATATAGTAGAATATTAAGTTCATTTTTTACAGGTGGTTATTTAGGTGGCATAGGAACTGCAGTATTGCAAAGATCTGTTATATTTAATAAAATGATAGCTTATTCAGCTGAAAGACAAAAATATGCAGCTGAAATGTATGAAGAATATACAAAAGAAATAGATGAAGTTGTTGCAGCTTCAGGTGTTACAGATTGGACAGATTATTTTTCATCTGAATTATTTGGAGATTTATCACAAATAGAAGTTACTACTAGAGAAGAAGCTATTAAAATAACACAATATACTTTAGAGTATCATAATGATTTATCTAAAGGCATGAACAAAGATGTAGCTTTTAAAAAATTAAAAAATAAAATTACTAATATTGTTAAACAAGTTCCAGGTGTAAAAAAATTATTAGAAACATCTATAAAAAATATATTAAAAGATCCTGATTTACCTGCAAATTTAAAAGCTAAATTAAAAGCTGATAAAGAAAATAAATTATTACATATTGTAAATAATTATGCAAACTGGGCTATAACAAGAGACTTTTCTTCTTATCCAATTACAAAAGATATTAATATTTTTCAAAAAATATCTAGAAAAAAGACAAAATTATATGAAACTGTAAATAATTGGGTTAAAAGAAATGCAAAAGGTTTTGTTGATTTTGCTACTATGTCTAAACAAGAAAAAGGTATGAGATCACAAACTGTTGTTATTGTTATGAAAATGATGCAAGATAGTGGAATGTTATTAATTAATAATAGAGAAGATGGTTTAGATATATTTGATGCTTTAAGAAAAAAAAGAAATAATGAGTTAACAACTGAACAGTTAGATATTTTAAATAAAGATATAGATTTAATAATTAAACTATCAAGACAGCAAGTAGCACAAGTAGACATGATGATGACTACCTCTACTTTAGGTCAGTATAATAGAAACTTTGGTGGATTACATACTAGATTTACAACATATACTCAACAAAAATTTGGATCAGAAATAGGATTATTTAGAGATTATTATAGATCATTAGATATTAAAACAAAAAATGGATTGCATGGAAAAGAGGTTTTAAAATTAATTAAACTTATAGGTAAAGATTTAAAAGACATAGTAAGTGCTTCAATTCCATTATCATATTCTAGCTATATATCAGGTAAAGGTATTATTAAATCAAGACAAGAAAAAATAGATGCTTTATGGGAAAGAAATCCTGAGTTAGCTAAATTAAGAAATTTAATATTGATTCAAATGTTTACTACTACACTTATAGAAGTACTATTATTTTCAACACTTGGACCTGTTGTTAGAACATTATTACATAGATTAGATTCACCAGTAAATCCTTTAAAATTAGTTCAAGGTATAAAATCTAGTATAGCAAGTTCTTTAGCATTACCTATATATTTAATATATGCATATTTAAATAATGATGATGAAGAAGATACAATGGAAGAAATAAGTTGGAAAGTAAAAAGTATTCCAATAGTAGGATATGGAACAGGAGAACTTTTTGATCTAATGACATGGTTAGTAAAATTATTAAATGATAGTCATGAAGAAGAAAAAGAACAGGACCTCCTAAATAGAGTAACACCGTTACTGCCTTTACAAGGTCCTGAGAGATTAGTATTTAGAGCTGTTAGCCCTTCAATAGTTAATGCTGTAAAAGATGATTAAGATTTTTTCTGTATTAATTTACTTCTTTCAACTTCTCTATCTTTTATTCTTTGTACCATCATATCTCTTGTTCTTTGTGGTAATCTGGAATCATTTAAAGTAAATAAATTCTTTTTAATTAATTCCATGTGTCTAGTTAGTTTTTTCCATTCTCTGTCTGTCATTTAACTCCTTAATCAATTCAATAAATTTATCTATAGGTATGCATGCATAAGGATCTTTTCTATTTTTCTTTACTACAAGTATAGGAGATAGTCCTTCTTTGCAGTTAACTTCACACTGATCTACCGATGACCAAAACTGTAGTCTTTCTACATTTTTACATTCAAAGCTATAAGGTATAACTTTTCTAGCTGCAGGTGATAATACAATATCTTCTCCTGTCATACCCATAGTTTGTGATTTTATGTCATCTTCTTCAAGATCAGGAAATGCACTTCTCAGTGCATCCCTGACCATGTTTTGCAGTTTCCTTCCTTTTGCCTTGCTGCTCTTAGGGCTAGGCATCAGAACAAATCTTCTAATGAAACTGCTTTAGTATTATTAGATTCATTTTGTTTAGACTCTTCTGTAAAGCTTATAAATACTGATTGATCTTCTTTTCCATACTTACCTTGTTTTATCCAACCAGTCATTAACATTTCTTTACCTTCTATTGTTGCAGTGCCTTTAAAGAATGGACTATTCTTTACACTAGGGTCATGTTTTTTCCATCTATTCAACCAACCTGTTCCTAGGTCTTTCCATCTACTTCCTGCCATTTTCTTCTCCTTATTTTATACCCCAAAACACAATGTTTTAGGATTGCTTCTTAATTTTATTTGGATACATTGTTAAAAATGCTTTTATCCACCAGCAGTTACCTGCAGCTTCTTTAGCTATTTTTAATCTTCTTTGATGACTTGTGTTATTATCTTTATATATACTTTTCTTTTTATTAGCTTTCTGTAATTTTCTCTTTGGAAACTTTGACATTTACTATTTCTCTTTCATTTTGATCAACCTGATCAATGTCTTCCTCTCAATCCATGGTATAACCACAATTTTGACATTGATAATGACAGTTTAATATATAAACATTTTCATTACATATCATACATTTAGCTATTTTCATAATCTTTTCTCCATTTATTGTACTTTATGTACATCTTCTTACACATCTTACATGCATCACATCTGCATCCCATGCTATATGCTACATAACTAGGATGATTACTTATAGATGTAGCTTGTTTAGCTGAATTGCATGACAGATGAGAATAGGCTATATTATCTATATCCCAGAACAAATCATTAGATTTATCTAGCCATGGTTCTATATGATCAATAGAAAGTTCTTTATAGTTTTCTATCTTTTCTTCACATCTTAAACAATAATTAAGTTCCAACTTTTGAACAAGACTAAAA
>CEON01054909.1_pt1 | contig 17876 bp, 33 predicted proteins | sample 530291 | NCBI WGS metagenome assembly CEON01 (sample SAMEA2619888, study PRJEB7988) | marine metagenome | biome: marine biome (ENVO:00000447); feature: surface water layer (ENVO:00002042); material: "saline water (ENVO:00002010), including plankton (ENVO:xxxxxxxx)" | depth 5 m
CGTTTGATGACGAAGTTGACTTCACAGAGCCGCAATGGAAGTCTTACAGTGCTAAGCAAACAGCTTAGCACTGCAAAAAAAGTCGGATATTCCCGCTTACGCGGGATCCGACTTTTTTTTAGTCAGATAGCGGACACGCAACAAGTTGCGTGACATATAACATTGTGTCACTTGTACTACGTACTTCGTGACACAATGTCTCAAAAAAATTTTATGCTTTAGGGGGGATATAACTAGGCGTAAAAATTGTTCTACAGCTGCGCAAATTTTGCTTTGTGTTTCATAATTTGTGTCCACAATGTTTGTGGTCTATGCAAAAACTTATTCCATTGTGCATGCCATATAAAATTAAACACCATTGTTGGGTTGTAATACTTTAATAATTTTTTAATTACTGTTGCAGTCAATGCACTTCTATCCACAACACCATGTGCCTTATATTGTTCAGGGGTAAGAGATAACCAATACCTTGCTTCAAGTGGTATGTTGTTCCACTCTCTTGCCATTAAAATATCCCAACCTTCTTTAGTAGGTAAGGACGGCATATCACCTTCAGTGACTGATACATAGTTAGATACTACGTTTGGCGCAGCATCAAAGTCAGAAACATTAAATACCAAGTCAGGCTCGTATCTAACAATCTTACCTTGTTCACCACCCCTCTTATAATTTACAGACCCAGGAACTCTTAACACTCTTGCAGCGTCCCAAGCACCTGTGTCTGCTTTCAGATGATATGCCAACCTTCTGTTGACCTCTTGTTGTGTAGATATTTGTATTGTATTTTCAAGAAGCCAAACAGCTTGCCATCTGTTTTTACTTGTTTCCCATATAAAATTTGGTTTAGGCACTACAACAAAACAATCCTCATAACTTATGTCTGTTCTGTCCATGTCTACATACAAAGCTCCAACTCTTTCTTTTGTATTGACTGCCTTTCTAGAATCGTCTGAATTAAAAACTAAAGGTGTCCAGTATATGTCTGATCCTTTAGGTTGGTTAGAAATGCTCTTTAAAATAGACCCATAGTCAGACCAGTTATAACAAGTCTCGTCCCATGTAGTCCCATTTGTGGCAAGAAAAACTTTACCACCGCCACTCGTTGCCCAAGTGTGACTCATTAATTCTATTGTTTGTTTCATTACACTCCTAACTATGCTATTCTAATCTATGTTAATTTATATAGGAGAAAAATGTCAGACAATACAAAATTAGATTTGTCAGAGTTCATTAAACCTAAGATGCGCGTGAAGTGGTATCACGAAAATCAAGAGTTGTTTGATGAAGTAGTGACAGAAACAATAGAAAATAATTATCCAATACTATACGTAGCAGAATATCTAGTCACGCAGGGCTGTCCTTTTGCACTTAAAACAATACAGAAACATGTCAAAGAAGCAATCACTAAACGACTATCTCAGTAAACAAAAAGAAATAGAACAGCACGAAGTTTTAGCTAAAGCTAAGCACCCTACTGGTTTTGAGCCTGGTGTATCATATAACCCCAATACTAATACTGGAACTGTGGTATCACGTCCGACCACTAATCCTGACCCCACTTTTGATTCCCTGTTGCAAGAGTGGGGTTGGGATCCAGCAGAATATGAAATAGTTGGAAACCTTCATGTTCGTACATGGGACATGAATATGGGTAATGGTGTCAAAGAACAAGCTTGGTACTACAAAGCAGACATTAGGAGAAAAGACCCTCAAAAAGATGCTGACTTAAAAATATTAATATCTCAAATTAAAAAGAAAAAACCATTTAAGAAACCTGAAGTTAAAGACGGTGTTGGATTTTTTTATTTTGCAAGTGACTGGCAAATGGGAAAACCTGATGGAGGTGGACCTCAGTCAACAATAGATAGAGTTAAATTGAGTTTGACTAAAACTATAGAAAGATTAAAAGAGTTAAAGAAACTAGGAGTAAAAGTTGACACTATCTACATAATATCTTTAGGTGATTTAATTGAAGGTGTGACTGGATTTTACCCAGGACAAACACATAAAGTTAAGTTAGATCGTTTAGAACAGATTACTGTGACAAGAAGGTTGTTTCTTGAAGTCGTCACTACACTAGCAAAGCATGCACCTAAATTGATAGTTGGTGGTGTGCCAGGTAATCATGGTCAGAATCGTGGCACTGATAAAAATGTTTTAACATCAGAGTTAGACAATGATGACATAGGAATACTTGTGTCATCTGCTGACGCACTATCTTATGGACCCTATGAACATGTAAAGTTTGTGATACCAGAAGGTCATCATCTTACTTTAGATTGCAAAGGAACTGTGATTGGTTTTACTCATGGTCATCTAAGTCGTGCTGGAACAAATCCAGGGGACAAGCTAATGAACTTTTGGAAAGGTCAAAGCTTTGGTATGCAAAGTTTAGGTGATGCAACAATTTTAGTATCAGGTCACTATCACCATTTAAGAACAATACAAGACGGTGTACGAACTTGGTTTCAAGTTCCTTCTTTAGATAAAAGTACATATTTCAAAGAACAGTTTGGTACAGAGACTATAAACAATGTAGTTACATTTACTGTTGATGAAACTGGTTGGGATAATTTTAAATTAGTATAAATTCTTGACTAAAATTTTGTTATTACTAAACTTGAGTCAAGATATAAAGGAGGTTATATGCCAGACATTGTAGATCACTTACCAAAAAGTGTTTATACAACGAAGCAAAATAAACCCCTTGCTGAAAGGATTGGTTACATAGAACTTATGGATAAAAATCCTGGTAAGTGGGTTTCATTAATTTCTGTTGCTAAAAAAAAGAGACAGAAAATTTATAATCAGGCATCTTACTTCAGAAAAGCACACCCTGAATACGAGTGGCGTTGTGTTAGTACAGAGGACAAGGTGTCATTGTATGGGAGGTTAGCATGAATAACATGTACACTGATGATGTTCTAGACATGGCAAAAGAAGTTGTCACAGCAGAGGACATTGTCAACACAGAGGTAGCTGAGCGATTAGATAGTATGTCAGACACTAATATGGCAATTGCGAGGATACCTATAAGTTCTGCTAAAGCTGCAACTACAAAGATTAATAGTTATGCAGACAAGCAGTTAGCTAATAAAATAATGAACAACGGTACATTTAAATTAAATGGAACTGTATTTCATGTGGCACCAGGCTACAAATATAAAACACAAGATGTTATTAGTTTTGTGAATTGGTTGCTAGACGGTGTAGGAAACGCTAATTTAGTTTCTGATTTATTAGCTGTATTAGGAGGAAGCTTTGTTCCTAAACTACGAGGTTTAGACGCAGTGGCTCAAAGACGTGGCATGAATCCACAAACAGCTCGTGACACTTTCCTGGAGAAAGTATTTGATGAGAATCCAAAGTTGGTTGTCATAAATACAGACTCTGCAAGTGCACCTAAGTGGGCTGAGAATATGAAAGAGGGTGAACGACTTGACACAACTAAGTGATTTAGCAAAACCTTTTACTTCATTAGTTAAGAGTGGTAGTGACGCTGGTAAGTTTGGTGACTATGTTGAACATAGCGCAGTCACACAAAGACTGCTAGCACACTTAGGTCCTTTTGATCAAAGAGTTGTAGAGATTGTGTATGATACGCACCCTGACTTAGGGCAAGTCTGCACTGGCGTAATCTTGGAACTCACTCTATATATTGACGGTGAACAGATAAAGGTACAAGAAGTTGGTGACGTTGAGCACCCATTTCAAAAAGGTAAAAATAATGGCTCACGATTAAAAAACGCCATTAGTGACGCAATAAAAAGATGTGCTATGAGAGTAGGTCTAGGACTACATTTATATGCACAAGATGATTATTTCCTAGACAAACTATTGGAGGATAAAAATGGTACAAGCCAAAAAAATTAACATCACAACTGATGACATATCAGGTGCTGGTGGAGCAAATCAAATCGTTCCTGGCGATTACGAAGGTACAATCGTAGAAGTCGAGGATCACACTGCACAAAGCGGTAATGAAGGTTGGAAGTGGACTATACAAGTTGGTAGATTAAAGCTAAGAACTTTTACTATGTTCACTCCAAACGCTAAATGGAAACTTATTGAACTTATGGGTGCGTTAGGCATACCTATGAGTGAGGGTGAAGTTAGCTTCAATCCTCAAGATTATGTCAATAAGCCTGTAGGTGTCGAATTGACAGAGGACCAAAATGATTCTAGGTATCTAGAAATCAACAAGTTCTTTCCTGTCGGTGAGAAACCAACTGCCACTGTTTCCGCTTCAGAGGCAGCAACTGAGGTTGACAAAAAGGAAATACCTTTTTAATATAAACTTACTAAGTTTATGGCAACCTCCTAACAAGTTGACATAATAAAAAAAAACCCTCTTGCGAAAGAGGGTTTTTTGTTTGTATACAATAAAATTATTTCTTTTTCTTTTTTTTCATTGTTCTACTAGGTCTTTTAACAACTTTTTTAAATTGTTTTTTATTACCCATAGAAGTTTTTTTCTTACTTGTGTAAGGCATTATCCTCCAATCTTATTCTTAGCAAATTCTTTAACTACAACAAGTGCAGCAGAAGCTCCAGCAAGTGCAGCAATTTGTAGGGCATTAGCGTCAACACCAACTAATGGTGCTATTGTTAATGATCCTATAAATGCTTCCACAAATGTCCAAAGCGTCTTTTCCATAACTACTTTATATTCGTTTTTCATCTTATTAAGTTTCCTAACTTTAGCTTGTTTTCTATATTCTCTAGTTTAGCAATAATTATGTCAAGTTTCTTTTGTACAAACTGTGGGTGTATCATCTCTGGACTCTGCTTGTTATCAACTACAACTCCTTGTCCGTCAACATAATCAGATAGTTGTGGTCCAGGACAAGTAGTAGCTTTAAAGTCACTATGTTTCTTTAACTTTCCACCTATTTGTTCGTGTAATAAATTTATACTTTCCAGAGCTTTATCACTAGGTAATGTTGGTGGCTTGCCACCTAGCCAACACACAGAATAATAATGGAAGTTGCCGTCTGGTGTACCTTGTGAAGCAGGTCTTGCATCAAAACCTCTGCCTTCATAGATTTGACCAGTGTTCCCTATTAAAAAATTATATGCAATATCGTTCCAGTTTCTTGTTTCCTGGTGAAGTTGTTGTATTTTTTTTAATTGATCTATTTCTGCTTGATTACCAATGGCACCTGGATAGTACGACCAATGCACTACTAAACCTTTTATCTCGCCCATTTTAGAATATTGTCTTTTTGCTGGTTTGGCACCCCACATGTGCCTGGTAATCAATTTCATTATCCTCCTAGTTTCATAAGTAAATCAGTAAACTCACTTTCAAGCATATCTAATTCCTTATTCATTTCCTCAACCATTAAATCGCAGCCTCTTTGATGCTGCTTAATAGTATCTATAGAGTTAAATACCCAACCAAATGTTGCAAGTAATGCTGAAAGCACTACAGGCGCAAATGTTTTGGTATCTATTTTCAATTGTGCCATCACTCTCCTTGTATTCAGTCGCTGACAAAGAGATTATATCACAAAATTATTCTGGCAAATCCTCTACTTTGGGAAATTCTGTCTTTACTTGTGCTATGTGGTCTTTCCAAGTGGTAGTTCCATTAACATTATCCCAATACATCATATCTAATTGGTCTGCAATAGAGCCATAAGCAAGTTGCCTTTGTTCAATCCAACCAAATTGTTGTTTTTCATATTCGTAATTAGCTCTATCTATAATTAATTGTTCGTAATCTGTATCTGATAACTCTTGTTCAACACCATTAACAGTTTTAATTAAAGGTTTTTCATTTTCTACTTCTATTGTTTTTTGTGCTTTTAATTCATCTAATGTAGCCATAGTTATATCCTAATCTAAATATTTAAGTTATGCGATAGAGTGAAAAAGTACCATTATCTATATTTCCTGAACTCATGTAATAATAAATACCGTCAACTTGTGTTGTATTATGATAAACACCACCGCCATTAAAAGACATTAATTCATTACTACTAACACCCCAGCCTGTTTGATTGTTTGTAATAAAAGTAAAGTTATTACTGTCATAAGCATTAAATATAAAAACACTATTATTAGTTCCATTAATTGTGCTAGTAACGTTCCAATCTAATAGAAAATAGGAGGAAAGTTCTGGTGTGTGAAAACCCATACCTGTTGAACTACGCATTGTTTGATAGCCCTCATCATAATTAGATGATGAATTTGGAGTACCACTTTCCGTTAATCTCATATTACCATTAGCACTTGTAGTTGCTGAAACATTATGATATGTCAAAAGGTGTACATCATTAGTATTTATTCCTGTAAGAGTTACGCTAGATACTGATGAAGTTACTACTTGCCTACTGATTAAACTTAACATTAGCTATTAGCTACCCCATATATTTTCAAAGTAGCGGACATTGTTCCGTTAGTTGTAAAAACTTCTATACCTTCAAAACTGTCTGTACTTGCTAAACAATATGCACTTCTTCTATGTAATAAAGTTGGAATTGTATTGCTACTAGCATTATAAAAATTAGCTGATTGATTTGTAGCGAAAGTATAAACATCATATTCATAAGGGGAATAAATATACCCACTTGCAAAAGCACCATTTGAGCCTTCGTTATAACAAAAAGCAACAATACTTGTTGTAGTACCACGAAATTGTCCAAATGCTTGATAAGCAAAATCATTAGTAGAAGTATATCTATATGATGATGAAGTCTTATGAATACCGCCCTCATCAATTAAGCGAATATTCATATTAGTTTCCTGTGATACTGATGACGTATAAAAAACATATTTATATGTACTAAAATCCTCACTAAAGCATGGGCGTATAACTAAAGATGATCCATTAGTTACGCTACCTTCTGTTATATATCTTAAAGCCCCACTCATGATTTTTTTATCCCATATAATTTAGTAGAGCATGACGCAAAAGACTGACCACCTGTGAAAGAAATCTGTAAAGCATTATGAACTTCACTTACAGGATAGCAATCTGCACCAATCCAAGCAAAAACATCATCTGTATCGCCACTTGTTTGTGTTGTAGCAAAAGAATAGCTACTACTATTCCCTAGACCATGAATAAATGTCCAACTAGCACCTTCTTTACCAGGTTTAACTTGACTTCTAGACCAACCATTAGTGCTTGTACTTCTACCCTGATACAAACTACTTGGCGGTCTTATTAATCTTTTAGCAGTTTGATAGCCACTAGAAATATAAGAAGTACCACCATTGTTACTTAGTCTAATTACTACATTTGTTTCGCCTGATGAAATTACTGCTCTAACATCAGAAATAGTTAAAAGATGTGTTGTATATTTATCCTCTTTTATATCAGTAAATGTTATTTGAGTTCCGCTTGTTACTGAATATTCTGCAATCTTAATAAGACTACCACCAAAAAAACCGCTTTTAGTTAAATCGTAAGCGTCTTGTGATGAATATATACCACTATTTCTAATGACTTGTTTTTGTGTTGCACCAATATATCCATACTTCATAATGTACTCTCAATCTCATAATATTGTTTAAAGTATCTTTCTAATTCTGTGATTTTTGCACTACTTAATACTTCGTCATAAACCGTAAAAGCAGATATATTCCAGTAACTTGCTTGGCTAGATGAAAAACCACCTAAAACACTATCTTGTTCTTGATTAAGTACAAAGCCAGTTGCATTTGTTATATTGTTTTGACTACCACCAATAGTGTGTGTGCTTGCGTTGTAGCTGTTATAAACTTTTGCGTTACTTCCGTTGTAGTACAAAACAACAAATTGATACCTTGAACTTTCACTTGCATTAGCTGTTGCATTACGCCAAGCTCTGTATTCATTTGTTGCATTACCAATAATAAATTCATTATCTGTAGAAGGACTAGCTATAGACAAACCATAACCTGCGTTAAAACTACTGTAAGCAACAAAAGCAAAAGACCAAGCACTAGAACTTGATATTTGTTGTAAAGCATTTGCGTTTAAATTTAACCAATCAGAAGTTTGACTAAAGTTAAATTGAAATTCACCGTATGTGCTATCAAATAAATTAGTATCTCTTATCGTTCCATTAAAGGTAGCATTATATCCATTACCGCTTTGGTCATACCATGTACTACCTGAAGTCCAAAATCTTTTTTCTAACTGTTGTATTAAATTACTTCTAGGTATAGACAATGTCCATTTATCATTTGACTTTAAGTCATAAACATCATCAGCAGAAAACACACCTGTGTTGCTAGTTTGAGCCTGTGTGGGTGCATTACCCAGGTAGCCATACTCTAAGTCACTCATTGTTTATGTAATGACTAATACACTAGCAAAAAATTCTATGTCTCCAGTAGTGTTAGCTAAACCTTGTACTTTGTCACCTGTCTCTAAAACTAATTTAGACACACCAGCAAGTTCCAATGAGCTGTCTGCTGGTACAGTAATAGTATGAGCTATTCTTGTAGCTGTAGTTCCATCACTGTCTAATACTCTTACTGAAACTGTTGCATCATTTGTGCCATCAATGTTGGTTGCTCTTAAAGTTAAAACAATACATGTGCTGCTAGCAGGACAAGTATAAATATCAGTGTAAGAAGCTGTTGCTTCTAATCTTGCATTGTAAAAAACGTTTGCCATATTATCCTAAAGCTATTACTAATCCAATATCAGCAAAACCTTGTGATGTCACATAAGATTGTGTTGCATATCCTTGTGATGTCACATAAGATTCTGTTGCATATCCATTAACTATATCACTAACTAATGCTTTTTTAGTGCTATTGTCTGTCACGTCCTCTACTACTACATAATCTGTAGAAGCAGCAGTTACTGATGATAAGTTGTTTGCATCTAATGATAAGCTAGGTGCTCCGCTGGTTGCACCACCTGCAAGTCCTGAGTTAGCAGCAGTTGTAATACCAGTTATATCTCCTGGATTAGGATCAACGAACTCTAAAGCTGTACCACCAGCATTAACTTGTATAATTTGATTAGCTGTACCTAGTGAACTAAGACCTGTTCCACCATGTGATGTTCCTAATGTTTCACCAGATTGAAATTCTGATACACCGTCAGTATCGTTGTTGCTGTCTACTGTTACTCTTAAAGGTATTTTGTCAGGCATATTATTCTCCGTATTCTCTTATGTATGTTTCTAATTCTATTATATCTTGTTTACAGATACCAGCTTCAAAACCATAATTATCATTTGTGAATCTAGTACATATTTCTCTTTGTCTTGTAAACAAATCAAGTGCAGTCTGATCGTCAAGTAAAGCGTCCATTGCAAATTTAACATGGTGCATTGGTTGCCAAGTTTCCATACCTTCAAACACGTCTAATAAATTTTCGTATATCATGTTCTTACCATAGGTGGACAATTCATATTTTCACAAACAGTTACTTGTTTCACTAATTCGTTATACCACTCTAAATCTGTTGTTGGAATATTTACAGTAGTAGGACACAAAGGCATAGAACTTCTATCCTCAGCTATAGAAAAACATCTACGAACTCCATCATTATCCAGTACACAAACAATTTCTATAACTTCCATTAACCAACACCTGATAGTTTTGTAATTGTTCCGTGATTACCACGTTGACCATTATATGCAGAACTGTTTAGATATTTAGAACTTGCACGTCCACCGCCTGAGCCGCCATTTACATTACAAGTTATTGATGACGAGATAGAGCCTCTTGCAATAAGTATTATGCGTCCACCGCCTGCTCCACCACCACCGTAAGAATATAAAACTTCTGTAGAAGTAAAACCTGCATAACCACCATTACTTCCAGAACAATTTATTGTGCCTGACCCATTTATATCACCACTAGCCATTAAGAAAAATAACCCTCCAGTATAATCACCAGCTGCACCTGCTGGGTCATTACCACTAGGATTGCCAGCACCAGCACCCATAGCGTATGCACCGCCACGACCGTCTCCACCTTGTCCGCCATATCTTGTAGCTGCTGCGTCAGTTGCGTCAATATCGCCTGCATTACCTGCACCACCTGAATAAGGACTGCCTTGGTTATTTGTTCCTTGCCCTTCGTTAGTTGCACCACCACCATAACCTGTTCCACCTGAGCCGTCACCTGTGTTAGAGCCTGAAAATATAACTTCACCATTGTTTGTAAATACTGGAAATTTCGTATTCATTATTGTTTCTAAAGCAGGCAAATTAGTATTTGCATCAGTTGATCCTCTACCCCACTCAGTAATTGAATTAGAAAAAGTCACACCTGTAGAGCCACTTTTAATAATTCCCATGTTCCAAGAGTTATCAGCAGGTGTGCCACCATAAGCACCTCTAACTGTTATTGTTCCATTAATAGTTGCATCACCGTCTACAAATATCATTACACCACGACAATCATTATTAGGTTGCAAAGTGTTGCCTGAACTTAAATTAAAAGATGAATATTGTCTAAGGACCATATCACCGTCATTTCCATTAGCGTTAGTTACGTTCCAAGTATATGCAGCCATTAGTCGTTCTCATTATTGTATGCACCATCACTACTATCACCAAAGTAGTTAGGTTGTATTGTGATACTGAATAGTCTTGCAGTTGTGTTTGATGAAACATCAGTTGCTTCTAAGTAAAAATTAGTAGTAGTGACAGTAGTGACAAGTCCAGGAGTTCCAGAAATAGTAGCTGTTCCATTACTATTGTCTGTTAAAGATAATCCTGAAGGTAATGATGATCCACCTTGTAAAGCAATAGAAGGTGATATACCAGAGTCATCAGTAGCAGCAACAGTTATGTTTGCGGATTGTGTTGCTAATGTTCTACCTGGTCTAAATGTACCAAGCGTACCTGCACCAGTAGTCCATGTAGGAGCTGTTAAATCTCCACCACGAAATGCTATAGCTGTGACACCTAATGGCATTATTGAAAGTCCTGCAAGAAATTCATAAATACTACAGATGTAGAAACTATCACAAATCCTAGCAAGTCTTTATTGCCTCCTGTTGTTGGTGTATATGATAAACCTTTAGAAGTTAAAGGTGTGACTGCACTTCCATTTACCTGGAAAGATACAGCAGGTGTACCTGTAGTGTTTCTTAATATAATTGTGGCATTAGCAGCTGTACTAGCAGTAAAGTTTGTAAAGTTAAGTGTTACTGTTCCTTGAACATCTACTTGAAAAACATTAAAAGTATCTAAATCTAGTGCAGTAGTGCCTGATGCAGCAGTGACTTCTGTGGCTATACCTTCATTAAAAGCCTTTAGTTGAGCACCTGTGATTGCATTACCTTGTGCATCAACATTGTTTTCAAGAGTATCTAAATTTGCATATTCTAAAACACTACCACCAGAATTAACTCTTAAAAATTGTTTAGATGATCCTACAGCAGCAAGACCAGTGCCACCATGTGTCACAGGTATAGTGTCCGTAGAAACAAACTCTGCTAAACCAGTAACTGTTGTACCAGAGAAAGTAGCTTTGATAGGTGTTTTATCTGCCATTATATAATTTCCACAGGTATGTTAGAAGTAGATCCATCTGCTTTAACAAATGGTAAAACTGTATCATTGTCCTCTACTACTAAAGATATATTGTCTACAGTTCCGTCCTCGTATGTAAACTTTAATGCACGAGAAACGTCAAACCTGATTTCTTTAGCAGGTCTTAAATCAAAAAAGTCAGATATTTGTGTAAAAGGCATATTACCATTTAGTCTTGTTTGCCCAATAAGCAGCAGACATCTTTCCTTTCTTTATGTTAGACGCATGTCTTGCTTTAAAACTTTTACGTCTTGCTTTTGATTTTGCATCTTTTTTCTTACCAGCACCACTAACACCTTGTTGTCCAAACCTAATTAGTTTTAAGTTGTGACCTTCTTGTGCTAAAACCATATGTGATTTAGTTTTATGATTAGGTGTACGTTTAGGTTTATTAACACCACTTAAATTATGTTTTTTAATTAATGCTTTTTTTCTAGCTTCATGTGCCATTACTATCTCCTCTTTGGTAATCTTTTAATTTTACCATTTTCAGTTCTAGCAAATCTTGCTGTTTTAGTTTCTCTACTTGGGATAAGAGTGCCGTAATATGTTTTACCACCCCAACGCCAAGATACTCGTCTACCTGCCATTGCCACCACAACAGCCGTTTCCACAACAATCCATTTTTACTCCTTTAATGTACTTCTCTTAATCTTACCACAGCAGTTCCTTGCCCTGGTGACGATAGTTGTATACCGTATTGCTTTATAATTACTTCATAAGTGTCATATGATCCAGCATCACTAGATTCATATCCATTAAGAAACTGTATTACGTTTTCCGAATCAGCAGCAGTTTGTATATTATCAATCAATGTAGCACCAGTGTATGATTGACCTTGTGCATTAGCGTCCTCATCTGTCACATCTAGCACCAAATCCCACTCTTTAATGTATTCAGTTGGTGTAGCTCTCACAGATACTGACCTCACTACAGGTGTAGTGCTGCTATCAGTAGTAGTTAATTTAACTTTTAACTGTAAGTTATTAAATTTTATTGATGAACTATTAGTAGATATTTCATAAGTATTGTTAGTTCCACCTGTTGTACTATATGCTGTACCAGCAGATACCCAGCTACCATTTTGGTCTTTTTGATAATAAACCTCTACAGAAGTGTTAGCTGGTAATGGCTCAGTAGATACTCTTATTGACAATAATGTCTTTTCATCTGCTACTTGAAAATCATGTACAGGTGTTATTAACTCACCACTAGACGCGTAAGTTGATGCAACTCTATATGAGCCAGTAGAACTAGATGTTTTATCTTGTGTAACAAATACTCTGCCTAAAAAGTCTACAACACTATTTGGCTCATCTATAGAAGTAAACTCTGGTCCACCAAATACTGCACCAGTTAATAAGTCTATTGTAAATAAAGTCCAAGTGTCAGAAGCAGAGCCAGTAGGAGCCAAAAAGAAAGTTCTATCCATACGAGTAGCATCAGTAGATAAGATAATTTTTCCATCAGTAAAGCTTTCATCTTGACGTAATAAACCAAATGATCCAAGTTCAGTACCTTTTGCATAATAAACTACTCTTTCTCCTACACCAGTTGTTGTTGAAGTTCCTGCCATAAACAATACACCAGCTGCGTACCAAATACAATCAACAGTAAATCCAGACAACCTACCTACTTCAACACCGTAGCCTGTTCCTAATTGTGATGAAGGTTTAATTCTATATAAAATACTTTCACCTTGTTTAGTTCTTACACAAATAAACAATTCCTCATCACCTCTAGCAACTATTCCTTGATTACTAAATGTGTCTAATGTAGATTCATATGTTTCAAACAATGTCTTTGGAGTTTTTAATGCACCTGATGATATTGCATACTCTACAACTTTGATAGTGTCAGTTTCCAAATGCACAACAAATAATTTATCCCCTACCTTAACTAAAGGTCTATCAAATACACTTGTTATGTCTGCATCAATCCATAAAGTTTCTGTGGCTGCAGCTGTTGAGTCATCAGGTATTGTAAATCTGTATGCAGTTATTGCGTTTCCTGTAGGAATATAAGCATATGTACCGTCACCGTCACCTCTTACACCAAAAAAATCAGAATCAGCAAGTGCAGTAGTGTCATTAGAAGTCCATGTAGTATTTGCTAAGTTTCCAGAATATATAGAGTATGTATCGTCCTCATGCGAAAAGAATACTAATTTGTCATTAGCTTTTACTAATGTACCTTTTTGACTTATACCGCTAGCTTCAACATCTTTAGCTAAACGTATACTTCCTGGAGTATGTAGTGCATCAATTTTAAAACTAACATCATACATGTTTGCTTTTTGTTGATCATACTTTCTTTGACCTTCACCACCAGACCAATCAGTGCTTTCCCATATTAAAGAGTCTGGGTTTAAATCTATCTTTTGTTCAGAGGATTGTGTGACTTGTGTGTTTGCAGCGTTAAGAGAAGCTAGTTTAGCTGTATAGTGTGCATCAGTTGTATTACTGGCAAGTCTATATTTATAACTACCGAGTTGCACATGAAAGTATCCATCAATCACGATACGTCCTTTGTCGTCTAGTCTGACGACTTGTTACTATAAACCTTTCCTCCTCTTTAAGTCTCATGTTTTCCTCTTTACGAGAACGCATGTATTCACTTAAAAACCATCTTGAATCAGAACTTTCTTGTCCTGGTTGTGTTATTTGTCTAGCGTCTTTATTGTCTACTGTGCTAGGAGGTACAGTAGATCCCATTAATTTAAACACTGCACCTAATACAACAAGCTCGACTTGTCTATCATATAAGTCTGTTACGCTTCCAATTTCTTTTCTAAATGTATAGTAAAAAGTGTCACCATTTTTAAGTTCACCATAATCCCACATAGATATACCAATACCTTGAGAGAAAGCAGCAGTAGCCATGTGCTTGTTCATTTTCCAGGTATTAATAGTTGCAGGCTCATTGTTTCCTAATGACGCAGTTCGTGGATAATACACAGATAGAACTTCTTTGAGACCTGTATCTGCTAATGCGTAATACCAATTAGTGTTACTAATAGTTCCAGAGCCAGTAGAAAATATAAAGACTTCTGGATACAGTTCATCAACAATAGCATTAATACCATTGTCTATTTTTGATATTGTAAATTTAGGGTTTTTAGTAACTAACGTGCTGTCTGTGACACTAGCAGCAGTTGTTCCATTATATCCTCTACTAACCGTAAGATTGCTTGACTTAGCAGTAATAAGGCATTGTTCACCTGTCGTATTGAACTCAAGAATATCTCCGACTCCCCAGTTAGATAAGTTAGACACGACAATAGTAGTGTCACTAGCACCAACGTCACCACTATTATTGAGTAAATCCTCATATGGTCTTTTATTATAACTACTGCCATATAAATAATCTTTTACTCGTTGTCTAACTGTACTTAAACTCGCCATCTACTTACTATTCCTACTATCATATATGTTCGCTCTATTGCTAATCATTGCAACCAGCCAATCGTAAACTGTTTGCGGTGATCCGTCATATATTCTACCTTTTATTTTGTCGTCTGGACATATATTAACACAACCAATTTTACTTTTCCCACAACCACAACCAGGTATTCCATCTCTTAATGGATTAGGTCTGCTTTGGTTTTTTATATTACTGACATAATCGTCAAACAATCTTTTAGCTAACATATGAATAACTTTCATACGATCACTTTTAGGTTTTTTAATTACAGGTGGTTGTTCCAGTATTTTTTTATAAAGGTTTTTTGCAACTTGTTCCTCAAATTCACTCATTGGTGAATCAAAGTCTTTTAAGTTAACTATGTTTCCTTTTGCATCTCTTTCTATTCTTACTTTTTTTGCAAAAGTACCTTTACCTAAATCCTCATCACCTAGTTCACTAGCTTTAGGTTTGGAGTGTACATCAAGTCCAAAGGACTTCTCCATTAACTTGCCAGCGTCTTTAGGTTGTTTCTTTTTTTTCTTTTTAGACATTTGTAAAGGAAGCACTTGTTGTAGCGTTCATACCAAACTTACCTGGCTCACCTTTATACTGGTTTCTAATTTTCTTTTCATATGCAGCGTCATATTTAGACCAATCGTCCCATAAAGTAGAAAATATTGGATCTCCTGCTTCATCAATTAATAAAACAAATCCTTTTCTTTCATACTTCTTTAGACCAATTTGGTCGCTTTCATCACCTGCAACACCATTGTTAACAGTAAGTTCCCAAGGTAATTGAACTACATTGCCTGTAAGTTCACCGTCTGCATCAACTTGTAATGCTTTAATTGTTTTTAAATTTTTATAAGGTACTTTTCTACCTTCTATAGATTTACCTTGAGTAGTAAATTTAAGTTCAACACCTTGAAAGGTATATGGTTTTTCTTTAGGTGTTTCCTTTTTAGTTGTTTTAGCTGTTTCTTTTGTAGCCATTATCTCTCCTCGTGGTGTGTGTTGGTAGGAACACACCACAAAAAATTATCCCGCCTACCCAGGCTTGCTTTAAGCGTCTGTTACAACTGCTTGTCCAGCACCATCAATAATTTCCCCAACACCGTACATAGATGAAACTACTACGACAAAACCACGAATTGGAGCCCAACGCATGATTTCTGTTTTGGAGGACCATTTTTTAACCATACCAAGTGCGTAGTCTTTAGAGAATACAGCACCCGCTCTGTCGGCACCTGAGTTAGCAGTTGGTACATTTGTGGATTGATAGAAATCAATGTTCATAAATGTTCCAAAGTATCCTGCGTCCTCAACTGTACCAAGTTCGTTAGAGCCAGCTCTAACACCTTGACCAGTAAACACAGCACCTGATGCAGCGTTAATAGCTGTTCTAAGGTCTGCAATTTGACGTGGGTGTAACACAGCAACGTATGGACCTGGAGCGTTATTGCTTTCAAGACCATAGATAGCATCAAAGACGTTAGCAATGCTTAAGTCTGCACCAGTTGATCCAACTGAGTTGGTAAAACCAGAGAACAAAGCACAGATGTCAACATCTAATTTTTGAGCCATAGCATTTCCGAGTTGTCTCATTTGAGCTCCTCTTGATGTGGCGATAGATGATACATCTAACACGTCTGTGATAGTTGCCATGATACCGACTTCTGAAGCAGTTAGTGTAACTTTAGAAGTTGTTAATTGAGTGTTGCTCAATTCGCTTCCTTCAGATACAGCAGCTGCTGATGCAGCGTCAGCTATTGGTATGTCGACAGCTTTTGATGGCTGTCCACTAAGGTCATATTGATTTAATAGTGGTGGAGTTACAACTGCGGCTTGTAAAGCATCTAGAATATCGTCATTAATGATTGCAGCATAAACTGTATCATTATAGGACGTGGTATTCGTTGGATTACTTGTAAAGTCTGCCATTGTTTTTCACTCTCCTTCTAATCAATTCGACTTATGACTGATTGTTCAGAATATTATCTTCCCTTAGTGTGACTCGACCTTGTACCAGAGCTTCATGTGCAGCCGTTGGATCACTAGCAAGTAATTTTTTGTATTCTGCTTTTGTCATTTGTGCTGTTTCAGCAGTTCCCATTTGACTTATAGAGTCAGATGGTTTCTGCGCAACACCAGACAAATCTTTCATACCGTCAGTATTTACTTGTTGTTGAGCTTGTGGCTTTAAATCATACGCAGTAACAAACTCTTGAATTGCTTCAGGAGTTACATCTACATCTGGATTTGCTTTCACAAACAAATCTGCATGAGTTTCTGAATAGCCATTAGATCTAAAAGTCTCTTTTGCCTGAAACTGCTTTAAAGCAGCATTTGACTCAGTTAATTGAGTTTCTAGTTCTTTTGCCTTGTCTTGAGATGCTTTTAAAGCTTCTCTTAAATTTGGGATTGATTCGTTTTCTGACAAATCAGCCTCACTTCCTTCGTTAATATCTGTCATTATTACTCCTCTTATGACCTACACACGCTTAGAGGGACTCGCGTGGATATATTTACTTGTTTTTTCTATTAACTCGAAGCTGATTTTTAAAGTTAAGTTGTTCGAGTAGTAACTTAACAATTTTATTATAGACAGGAAAACACAAAAAATACACGTATTCAGCATTTAAATAAAAAAAATATTTAAATATTTTATACAGACCTAATGTCTCGTTTTCCTGTAAAGATTCCGTTTTGGTCATTTAGATTAAATGGTGTTGTTGCTTGTATTGTATCATTTTCTTGAAAAATTCTAGACATAGCATCTTGTACTTCTATTTCAGATATACCTGGGGTTTTTATTCCTAGTGCTGTATTAATAAGAACTTCTTCTGTTATTCCATATTTTCCATAGTTAATATCCTCACGAACTCTAGCTATCTGTATAGCAGCAGCTTGTAAACTGCTAGCAATATTTTGTTGTGTCACTTGTCCAGGAGTAGCTAATGCTAATTGTATTGC
>CEON01094809.1_pt1 | contig 17865 bp, 3 predicted proteins | sample 530291 | NCBI WGS metagenome assembly CEON01 (sample SAMEA2619888, study PRJEB7988) | marine metagenome | biome: marine biome (ENVO:00000447); feature: surface water layer (ENVO:00002042); material: "saline water (ENVO:00002010), including plankton (ENVO:xxxxxxxx)" | depth 5 m
GTGACTCCCCCTCGGACTAGTGCTGCGCCCTCTACAGCTTTATATTCTCTGCCAGCATTTGTAATTTTCACATCAAAAACATACCTTCCAGGTTTCAGATTGACTGATTGAGATCCAGTCAAAGATATAGAAATAATACCCAGATCGGGACTAGTTATTGTTGAAGCGAGAGATACTGCTGTAGTTGCACCGTAGTGCTTTCTCATCTGTGCAGTTGTTGATGCATCTGTCAATATTAAAGGCGAATTGGTTCTAGTGTCTTCCAATTGAAATGATGTATCAAAATCAAATCCTTGTTCTATCACAATATTGGATACATAAACAGCCATTATTTTATGATGCTAATATACCTCTAGCTATTTATATTATTTGTTGAGGCTAGTTATTTTGAAGAAATTGCTTAAGAAGAGTTTTTATTTCATCAATATCTTTTCTCATATCATCCAGTTCTTTTTTACGCAAATCCTTTTGTACTAAAGAATTGACATATTGATTATAACCGGCAGTATCGCAGTTTACGATAGCACCGGTATTTTCATCTCGATATAAGTTCGAGTGTCCTTCTACTTTTATCATCTGAGTGCAATAATTCTAAGGTCTTCAAAACGAGGTGCTTGTGATTGGTCGGAACTTGACATTACAATCTTGATTCCATATCCGTTAAAGAGATCTAGATTATCAACCGTAAATTCATACTCTAAGAACTCTCCATCCAAACTTGCTCTTACTCTTCTATCAGGTAATCCACTATTCTTAGATGGATCAACAACTAAGAATCCTTCAGTCGTCTGCTTCAGATTATCATATCCAGGGAACAATTCATATGATTGTTCAATTTCACTAGAATCTGCTTTTATTGTTGTATAAAGAACTCTAAAATCAGCATCTCCTGGTCTTTCTGCCGAAACAATAACTTTCAGTCCGGTTGCAGGATTTTTGAGATCAATTATATCTGAATAATAAACTGATGCATGTGGATCATCAAATACGGAATTAACTCTATTATCATTCGCATAATCTGTGATTGGATTATTTAAACGATTGAGATTGAATACAGTCGTTGCACTGTTAAGATCCAGAACTGGTGAAAGTACACTATTTGGATCGTTGGAGTTAAATGTAATAGCAGTTGTCAGTGATTTCTTTCTTGGTAAAGAAGTTAAATACTGATCTTGATTTACTTCTGATGCAACCATTCTCAGTGATGGAAGTGCATTTAATGAATTTAATTGAACTTCTTCATATCCATTGTCATTGAATGAAACTTCTGTTCCATCAACACTGGTTGCGGTTGTAGTTCTAACTCTTCCAGTTACAAAGGTAGTAGATCCAGGAGTAATGATATCATATCTAGGTGTTATCTGATTAAATGTTATATTCTCCGAAGCAGTTACTTCATCTCCACCAACTAATTTTTCATCATTAAATGAGAGTTGTGGAGAATCTGCAGTAGATCCATCATTAATTCTACTGTTTCCTTTGCTATTAGTTCTATCAATCCTAATATGATAACTATCAATATCGATTGGTTCAACTATAGATGTTGTAATTCCATTGATTCTTCTCAGTGAAACTCCACCAACTTCGTATTTTTCAACAATGGTGTCTGAGAAGTGGTTAACAGAAATTGTTCCATCGATTGCTCTACCATTTGCAGAAATGCTCAGTGTTCCGGAACCAACACTATCATATCCAATGATTTCACTTCCAATCTTGACATAACCAATATTACTACCGGTAACTGGTCTTCCTTCAAAGGTTGTAAAGTCTGAAGTGGAACCAACGCTAATCGTTGATACTTCATCAACAGTTAATTCAGCACTTAATGTGGTGGCAGGAACATCTGATCCAATATTATCAACCACAACTTTATTAGTCGTTGCGTACATTCCATGATTAAAGTGATCTACCTTTAAATAATCACCCGAATATACACCACCATTTGCGGATGCAGAAACAATAGTAGTTCCCGAAGCACCAACTATGGTAGTTGCATTAGTGTAATAACTTACTGCAGCACCAACAGCAAATTCTGTTCCACTGCTATTAAACTGACCTTGTACATTTGTTAGATATAGAGTATCTAATCCTTCGATTGCAGTAATCGTTACTCTTGCATCTCTACCAGTTTGAGTTGAGGTTGTTGAAGTTCGAATACCAACAACATCTCCAACCTTATATCCCGTTCCAAAATCTGGATGTACGGTAGAGTGTGCCACACCAGTAATAACTCCATTAGCATTTGTAGTTATTCTGAGTTTAAGGTTTTCTCCTTCACCAGAAATATTATAAGTGCTTACAGCTTCGTTAGTAACACTTACTGGATATCCATTACCAGCTTCAGTAAGACCAACCGTGCTTACAGAACTACCTTGTCCGACAACTATTGCAGATCCACCATTGTTATTACTACCTGCAAGTTTTCTACCAACAGTTACAACACCAATAAAGTCACTATCGGTTGTTGTTACAATACCAATCTTTCCTTTCTTAGGAAGAGTAGTAATTGGATTATTAATCAATTCTGGAACATAAGTATTACTTTGATCCAGTGGTGGATTGTAGAAGTATGCGGTTCCTTGAGTTGAAGTAAACTCTGCTTTATAGAGTTTAAACTTCATATCCTGATTCTGATCAGTAGTCCAAATAGAACCATTCTGAGATTTGAACAGTGATCCTAAAGCAAATTGCTTAGTGTAAATAACTTGATCTACATCTGGCAACGATTGGGTGTTTACAGTTCTTTCACCCATAACTCCAGTCCACACTTCATATTCATCACTTTGTTCGGAAACTAGAACTATGGCATATTCTCTACCGGGTGGTAAGAAGATTGGTTCTGGGAATCTAACGTGTGTTGCAACTTCTCCGGTTGTGGAAGTTTGGATAAGTTGAATTTCAAGACCACTTACTGGATCAACAGATCTTGGTCTAAGAGTTACTGGTGTTCCAATAACTTCCGTTGTTGGTGTTCCAAGTTGAGTGGATCTAACTTCTACTCTTACAGGAGCATTTCCACTATCAATAGTTGCAAAGAATATATCAACAGAAGTTAAGAATACTCCATTTGTATCATCTTCAGTATCGATATCAGATTTAACTTGAATATTACCACCAACAGTAAATGTTTGTGCTAACGGATCCGCAAACGTTTGTGTTACAACTCTCTGAACTCTATTAGTAGTTAAATTAGTAGACAGATTAATTGTATTATTAATATTTGTTCTTGTTGTTTGAGAAGTTACAGTTGCTTGGAACTCTAAAACTGTTGTATTTGCAGTATAGTTTGTTTCAGCAAAAGAAACTGTATTACTTCCCGGTACACCAGAATCGTTTGTAGAACTAGAAGTAAGTTTATATGTTTTTGTTCCTGTAAGTATTCTGACAGAAGGTCTTGGAGTTTGAAGTGGATTTCTAATAAAGAATGTTCCGATAAGATCTCCAAAGTTATCTGAGACTAATCTTGTTTGTTTTACAAATGCAATTGCACCACTAGTTTGACCAACTAATTGCATTCCACTTGCAACATATCCAAAATACCTACCTTGCGCTGCTTGTTTTAATGAAGCAGTATCTACGTTAATAACTTCTGAGGTTGAACTGTATGAAGTTCCAATGGATTGTTTAGTATATGGATTTTGATTATAAGTTGTTGTTGGAGAACTAAATGATCCAGTTTTATGATTTGGTGCAGCAACTCTGAATCTAATTCTTTCAACTCCATTTGTATCTGTACCAATAACTGTTTCACCAACACTAAATGCCGCAGATGCTCCATTTCCAGACAACTGTCTGTTATTAGAAATCTCAATAAGTTTTGGAACTACATCAACACCACTTCTATTATCTAAGAACTGATAATATCTTGTGTTTGGTTTTAAATTTGAAGCAGAGAACTCAACGTTCCTAGATCTCATATGACGATCATCTCTGTTACCAACAACTTCATTCCTGATAGTTGTATCTACAGTATCAAATGATCCAGTAGCAGTGGATGAAGTATTTGTAGTCTGTGTTGTACTTGCTACATTCTCTCTTACTGTTTGTCCGCGGAATCTACCACGACCTCTCCTCACAGTTCTTCCCGCAATTCTTACCGAAGAAGTTAAGTTTTGATTGAGATTATTAACTATATTTACGTTATTTGTTCTAGTTACTCCAAGATTAACATTTCTATCTGCAAGTTGAACTGTTCTAGTCCAACTATCAACTGCTGGGTCCAATACAACAGTTCCATTATAAACAACAAGATTGAATGGATTAACATTTTCAACTCTAGTTGCAAATGGTTGTTCTAACCAATCAACCTCATTATATGCAAGTGTTAATACGTTTCCAGTTTTTTGAATGTTTGGATCTAAAAGTGTAAGACCTGAATACTTATCTCCCGAAAGGTCTAAATTTTCTGGAGTTACATCATCCGTTGTTGCTACTAATGATTCCAAAGAATCACTACTAATATCAGAATTTAAGGTTCTTGAACCAGTATCAACTATAGTTGTTGATAAATTAGTATCAAAACTTGATGCATCAGAAAAATCATCTACAAAAAATCCACTCTTAAATCTATTTCTTCCTTCAGAATCTTGAATTTGTAAAGTTTGGGTATTGACTTCAAGTAGAGATAAAGTTGTTACTCTTTCTAAATTTTCAACTCTATCTTCAATAAGACCAATGTCTCTCATAGTATATCTTCTATTATCTGTCAAGATAATACTTGCATCACCTGGATTATAGAGATATGCTGGATAGCTTATAGTTCCCAATTCCAAAAATTCACCTCTTCTAGTAGGTGTTTTTGGATTTTTTGAAGATACTCCCTTATCTACAATAAAGTTACCAGAAATATCCAAGTAAATTTTATCTATTCTTGGTAAGTAGAAATCTTGATCAACTACAGATCCTTCATCTGGTGCAAGTAATCTTAATGGAGCTGAATTAAAAGCACTAGTTCTAGCATTAAAATCGAATGGTGATCTGTCAGTTGTTACTGCTGGATTAAAGACAGATACTCTAGGTCTAAAATCTAATGTATCAGTTGCTCTAATAGATCCTCCAATATTTGGAATATCTTTTGAGAACCTTTCTTTATCGTAACTATTAACGGTAAAGACATCACCAGTATCGTTTGATGGAACTGTATAATGATCAAATATGACCATCAAACGTCTTGATGGTTCTTGAGTATTCTTAGTTCTTACAAGTCTAGAATAATCATAATACTGATTTTTCTGACCTCTGTTGAGTTTAAACTCTTTAGTTATATTACTAAAACTTCCATTTGTAATAGAATCAACTACAGTATCAATTCCAGTTTCTTCGAAAGTTACTGCTTCACCAACAGCAAACTTGTTCTGATTTAAATAAACAATTCCTAATTTATTTGCACTGCCTGATGAAGGAGTTGTTGTATTATTACTAACGACTCTAGCAACAGCATTACTAGTATTTCCAATAATATTTTCACCAATCAGTGCATTTGCTCCAACATTTGCAACAACTGGGAACTCAATTATATCTAAAGTTGGATTTGCTGTATTTAAAGATTCGTATACAGCAAGAACTTTCACTGCATCTGGATAATTGAGAGAGATTTCCTCATCTTGGACTCTCAATCCATAATACTTATTATATGTCAATCCATCATTTTTGGAAGTTGCTGCGTTGCTACCAGACTCTTTTAACTTAGATCCATTTACAAATAAGACTCTGCTTCTACTGAAGTTTTTGATTTTGCTTTGAATACCGTTCTTAAGGAAGGTTACATTAACAACAGTATCACTAGATGATAAGGAGTTATCAAGATTTCTTAGAGTAAGAACGTTTCCACTGATGTTAAATGCATCGGGAGTTATAGTTCCAATGCCTCCTGCATTATATCCTACAGAGAATCTTTCCTGATCAAAATTTACCCAAGAAATATCGGTGATTCCACTAATAGCACTAGTGTTAATCTGTATCTCATTATCACTATCAACATTTTGTCCAGTGATTTGATCAATCAGATAAAGATTGGAGTTTGAAAGATTAACCGAAGAAGCATTTTCTTCTGGTAATGGTGCAAATAAAGATCCAGATCCTCTTATAATAGGTGCACCTATGAATCCATTAACTTGAACTTGTGCTGATGGTAATGATCCATCAAAAACTCCAGTAACAGTAGATATTCCAGTAATTTCGAAGGATAATGCATCTGATGCAACACTACTTATCCTACTGTACGTTTCTGTAGATAAACCGGTTTGTTGATATCTAATAACTGCATCAGTCCTTAAACCAACAAATGTTCTTCCAGCAGAAGTAACTGTCGAAACACCAGCACTCTGAGCAGTAATTGACAGTTGAGAAACTTCTGCTGGGAAATTGAATCTATCTAAGATAGCATCTGCTTTAAAATCACTGCCACTGAAAGGAGCAGTCTGCTTTACAGATTTTACATTCTGAGTATTATATCCAAGAACTTCGATTACAGATCTTGAAGATTCAACACCATTAATAATAAGAGTTTCTCCCTTTGCAAAAGTTCCAGAAGTTTGTCTCAAGAAAATTGTACTAGATGCTCCATTTGCAGTAGCAAATCCAGTTGCACCTGTACTCTTTCCTTTAATAAAATATGATTGTTCAACTTCTGCCGTAGTAACTGCTTGATTTAATGTAAGTCTCACATAGGTTTGAATATCATATAATCTCAAATCCCAACTAGTGGTTGCATTGACATATGCAGAATCAGTTAAATTGAACGAATAAACTCTTGCCTCACCAATTTGTTCCCCAATACAACCAAACTGAGAATAAAGAGCAACCGTTTCTCTTACTTTTGCTAATCCAGTTACATTATTAACTCTCAATATATTTCCCATTTCAAATGGGACTGTGACATTTTTAATATTTTCAGTGTCTCTTGGTTTTTCTACATCGAGAATTGTAGTTGATACCTTTTCAATATCATATCCTTTAACATATGCTTTACCCGAAGATATGTTTAAAGATACGAGATCATCTGATGGAGTGTTTCCTTCATCCGTCTTCTCATTACTTAAAAATACACCATCATTACCAAGTCTATCGTTCAGAGACTCTTCTAAATTTAAATCAAATGGTTCTACAGTATAATCACCAGATTCGTCAAATGTTCTTTCCGCAAGATAATCTCTGATTTTGTTATACTCAGTTTTTGTTGTTATCTTCTTAACTTTTCCGTTTTTTAATCTAAGTAACTCTACAAAATTAGTATCATTCGTATCAGTTAATGATCTCTTTTCGAGAGATAAAGATATTTTGAATCTATCGGCACCTGGTGATGCATAATTGGTGAATCCCTTTGCATTATCATATAAGGATTCATCTTCTTTTGCATTAACAAGAGATTCTGTTATTTTTAAACCAACTCTATACGATGGAGTATTTGTATATTCATCCAGTACAATCGTTTGCTTAGGAACTTTTACAAAAAATCCTCTTATAAAATAAACTCCCTCACCGATTGATGCTGCTGATCCAGTTGCAGTTGCATTTGCATTTATCAAAGATCCAAATGGAGTACCAGAATTAATGGTAGTATTTCCATAGACAACATTCTCTGTTGCTGATAATAATTCACCATCTACAAATTCAGAGAACTCAAAGTTTGAATCTGATTCAAGATACTTTACGTATAGTGTAATATTATCTACATTACCATTTTCTGATGGAAGAACTACTTTTTGAACTCTTGCAGTAATTCCAGAAACTTGCCCTTGTATAGTTTTTCCAACAAACTTGTCAATATACAATGATAAATCAATACCAAATTGTGTGGTATTTACCTTTACAGCATAAAATTGACTGTCATATCCAATGTTTCCAGGGATAACCATTGATCCCTCTTTGAACATATGACTTCCAAACTCTTCAACCTGATTCTGAAGAATGGATTGTAAAGTCGTTAGTTCTCTAGACTGAACAGGATATCCTGGTTTGAATAAAACCTTTAAAAAGTTTTTTGCTGAATCAAAGTCGTCATAATATGGATTGATATTTAAGTTTGTTTTTTGCGACATTTTCCTTTAAAATTCCAGAATAATTTTGATGTCTTCTTTTTGTCTAGAGTCTCTTTGTACAAGAGAACGATTATCGATGTAAATAATATCTCCCGTGTTTTTATTTATCTCTGGATCTGCAACCCCTCCGGAGAAAGTAACACCCAAACTGACTTGTTTTGATCCAATCGAAGTCGTAATACCATTAAAGTTTGTATCAACAGATCCACTAATCGGAGAGATTGTTGAGGTAGTTGATGCAAAACTAACAACGTTTGCCTTTCCAGTAACATCATTTCTATCAGTTTGATCATAACCATTAGCAAAGTTTAAAGATCTATCTTGATAATACTTCAATACTCTAGTATCTGTATCATACGATGCAATATATCCTCTTGCAGTTCCATTCAAAGTCAATTGTGTTATTGCTGCACCAACAACAGGAGTACCAGCAAAATCTGATGTTAATTTAATAGCACCCAGAGAAGAGTATTGATTGCCAGTGAAATTTGATTGTGAATTATATTTCTCTGGATTCTTTATAATTCCAACTTGAGAAAACTTAGTATCTGTTGGAAAATCTTTTGTGGAATCATCAAATCTTGAATAAACTAAAACTTTATCTGCACCTAATTCGGAATAAATATCATATCCATGACCTCTAGATGGAGGAATGATCGGAATCAATTTTGCTACATCACTACCAAGAGAATCACTTTCTGAGTGTCCAAAATCTACAATTCCAAAAGTATATCCACTACCACCAGAAACTACAGTTGCTTTTGTAATCTGACCGGAACTATTGACCTGTATATTAACTTTTCCTCCAGTTCCATCACCTTTGATATCATAAGTTCCAGAAGCATAAATTCCACTTCCACCATCTGCAATATAAACAATTTTTATTTGGTTATTGTTTACAGTGGAATCACCAGCATCTCTCACACTTTGAATTTGGAAATTCGTAGATGTTGCCCATTCATTTGGAAGGACAATATATTCAGTAGAATCAAATTTGATAATATCACTTGGAGAAATGGTGAACAAGTATTTCCAAATATAACCATCACCACTTGTTCCAGCAGCAGATGGTTCTAAATCTGTAAATGTTGGTTCATCTTGAGATGTATTTCCAGTCAGATTAGAAGATCCTCCAATATCTCCATGCGATCCATTATAGAGACAGACATAGACTCTAAAATCACTATTAACGACATAGTAATTTGAATCAAAAAGTCTTGCACTTTTTGCATTAGGACTTTGATTGGCAACACTATAATCATGACGATACATATCATATCTAGTGTTTGAAGTCCAGTTGACTTTCTTTACAACTCTTCTAACATTTGAGTTGTTCAATTTTTTGCCAAAAAGAGCGGTATTTCTATAATGACTCAAATATTGTTGATTATCGATAGGACTTGGAGGATTTGTTTGAGAGCCTGACCAAGTATCAGATCTACCAAATCCGACCGAACCCGGTCCAGGATTGGACAATCCTACAAAAACATAATATGAATTATTAGCATCCAATACAGAATCTATAAAATTACTAGCATTCGCAATTCTAAATTGGTCTGTTACGATAGCAGCCATATTACACAGTTTTTAGATATTTATATTGTTTAGTTTATTGTTTCTGGAAGTGCTCCAGTTTGTCTGAGTCCTTCTCCTCTTCTTTGAATTGTTGGGAATGTGGATAATCCAACGTCAACAGTTTTTCCTGTGACTCCAATAGAAATTGGGGAAGATTGTCTAGTGATAGATGTAAATAATCCCCATGAGAATTCACCAACCATATCCCCACTTGTAGTGAGACCAGATGTAGAAGTTGCAGAGTTAATATTGCATGTAATGATTCCAACCGTTCCATCGGTGGTTATATCTCCAATGTAATAAACATTATCTAAGAATGTTGTTCCAATACCAACTACTGCACTATCAGAACCATCAACTGTTATTACTCCATTTCCAACCTTAGTATTTTTAACAAATATTGGATAACCAATCTTTAAGTCATTACCAAATGCTGTTGGAGATCTATCAAGATGGAACTTAATTGCCAGTGGATGACCACCAGTACCTGAGGTAGTTTCTATAGAAGTTATAATACCGGAGAAACCAGAAACAACTTCAATTTTTCCTAAAATTTCATAATTTGGATCTGGTAAAGGAACAATAACTTTTGGTGCAACAGTATAACCGAATCCAGGATTTACAATTGTAGTTCCTGTAATTACTCCATTAGTAATGGTTGCTGTTGCAGTAGCAGTTGTACCAAATCCTACATTTTGTGGATCATCGATCCGTAAAGGATTTTGGAATTCAATATTAGCAGTGGATCCAGTATATCCATTTCCACCATTAGCAATAGTGAGGGAAGAAACAACTCCACCAGCACCGATTGTTGCAGTTATATTTGCAGGTGAAGGATCTGGATCACCATCAACAATAATACCACTAAGTTTATTATATGGTCCACCTCCCAAATTATATGTAAAACCACTTACATCATCAACAAAGACTCTAGAATCTGAAGTCGCAATATCTTTAATAATTTTTGCTGTTGGATATACTTGAGAGATTGTAGATTGTCTTGTTTTATAAACAAACTCACCATTTACCTCTCTATCAACTTTTTGTTTTGTCCATGACATAGGTCTAGGATTAACTTCATCGACTCCTTGATCTATATACAAACTTGTTTCAAATTTATCCGAGAAAGAAACATCAAAAATAACTCTTCCATCTTGAGTTACTGTACTAGGTATCGTATCATTTTTAAATACCTGAACATCATCACCTCTTTCTAATGTTGGAATAACATTTTCCACCTGTATATCATCCTGACCTCTTGTTCCTCTGTAGAAGAATATGTCAACAAGGTCAGTTGATTTTGGAGGAACACTGAATGCAAAGGATGTTCCACCATCAAATGTATATGCCTCTCCTGGTTCTTGTAGAACACCATTCAAGAATATCAATAAAACATTTTCAAGAACTATGTTAGATTCTTCTGGTTTTTCAAAACTTAAGATTGATCCATTATAGAATAATGGGAATCTTATTCTTGATCCGTCTTGGAAGTTTTTAATTGAGTCAATATAATCAAGTTCACCAAATTGCCATGCACCAAAGTTATCATTAAATACTTCTAATACAGTCAGTTCAAATTCAGATAATGGAGATGCTAATCCTGCAGCAGTAACAAGTCCAACGGGTTTGAATACATCACCTTTTCTAAATGCATAACCAGATCTTGCGATAGAGAAACTATTAACTGAGTGATATGTAGATCCAACACCAACTGTTGAACTTGCTCCAACATTAACATTAAGTAGTAATCCAGTTCCTGTATTGGTTGTTGCACCTTCACCTATTCTAGAAACACCAACAACTTGTAAATTTTCATATGTGGGTTCAGAAACAAATACTTCTGGATTGACATAACCACTTCCAGCAGGACTGACAGTAAATGATAAGGATCCACCAGCACCTACAGCATTGACCACAGAAGCAGAAATCACAGCTCCCGTGCCAGCACCACCACCAGGTCCTACGTTAATCTGAACCGTGTTTGATGTAGTTGCTGCAATTGATACTTGTAAACCACGGATTGGATCACCACCAGAAAGACCTCTTCTCTGCTTTGTCTTAGATACTGCTCTTGGATATGAATGATTTGATGCATAACCATCCTTAGAACAAGTAAATACCAATCCATCATCATTAATACCAATTGTATCTGATGTTGTTAGTCCATGACTTGGGATAGTAAGAACTAAATCACCAGTTACAGAGTTATAAACAGCATTTGTAGCAGTGTGAGTTCCACCACCACCATCAGTGATTGAATTTGGTACAGAACTTACAAATCTATGATTATACTCTACGTCCACTACTGTTGCTCCGACAGCAACTAATCCATTGTATCCAGATCCTGGATTATCAGTAACTCCAAGACCTACAGATACAATATTACCAGTAGAACCAACAACAGCAGTAACTGAAGCACCAACAAGAGGTGCATATCCAAGACCACCAGTTGATCCAATAGAAATTATAACACCACCTCTAGGAATTTGATTTTGATTTACATCAGATTCAGAAACCAAAATACTATTTGGATCTGCTATATCAGTTCTAATGCCACTGAATACAATAGAAGTTATTCCTGTAGGAGAGGTTTGTTCTATAATCTTGAAGTTATTTGATGGGTTATTTTCAGTCGTTGGAGCTTGGAATATACCATTGAGGAATACTATTCCATTTCCTCCAGTAGTTCCAATTCCAATGGTATTTGCTCCACCAACAGTTAATGTAAATGTTCTTCCAATACCACTAAATTCTTCCGAAACATCATCATAAATTTGATTCGTAGTATAGTCCTTTCTAAGGAATACTCTACCAGTAAAGTCAGAAGTCTCAAATTCCAAATTACCTGCAGTTCTAGTGATACTTGAGTTACCTCTAGGTGCTTTTGTAAAGAAAACGCTGTCTCCAACAATATTGTAAGAACCTCTGTATATTCTGGTTGTTGTTGAATCAGTGTGTGATGTTGCAGATGATCCGACATGACCCCTTATAACATTAACTAATTTTTCAGTTCCTGTGTTAGTAATAGGTCCAATATTAGTTGTTCCAAAACCAACATTAACAACCTTCATATATTCATCATCAATTCTCAGTATATCAAGAGGAGTTACAGTTGCAATTCCACTTAAAGCAAACGTTGTTGCTGTGGTTGTAATTCCTCCACCATTTCCTGCCAATGTTTGAGAGATTTTTGTAAATGCAATCGGATATTGTGCTACATTATCGAGAGTGATGATTGCCTTTTCATTTCTCTTTGCCATTGCAAATTCATGAGAATTTCCTTCTCCCAGAGAAGTAAATGTAACTGCTGTTCCAGATTTTGTTGTTGATATTGAGAATTGGTTATCATTGTTATTAACAACAGCAAAAACCTGTGTTGGAAGTTCTGCAATGACAGATCCATTTTTGTACATCATTGCGGTTGACCCAACTCCAACAAAAGTTGATCCCGGAGTATAAATCAGTTCTTCATCATGACTAAAGAAATGATTGTCAATCGAGAATACTCCCGTAGATTGATTGAGAACTTGTGTATTTGCAGGATTAAATTTCTTAGCAAAAATAGGAGTGCTGTTTGAATTAAGTACAAAATCTTCTTTATTAATTCTGTCTCCATTAATTGCAAGATATTGAGCAGTATTTACAGTTTCAATAGAAGTTCCGTATTCGAGATTTGGTGCTTGATTAACGAAATCTACAGTTGTATAAAGGCACTCACTAAAGGAACTAATTTTAAAATCTCCGGTATAACTTGCATCTGGATAGAACTTAACTAAAACATTATTACCACTAAACTCTCCACCAAATGTTCCAATGCCAGATGTAGTATCAAATACTTCAGTTTCGTATATTGAAAGGGATCCAGATTGTTGAACATAAACGTTAGTCGTGTCTTGAACCATCATGATTTGATGGATAGATTTTGTAGATCCAATACTAACTTCAACTAAAGATTTTGATGCATCAAAAGTATTTTTGTCTAATGTCAAGAATGTTATTACACCAGTCCCTTCAGCAAAATCGGATTGATAAATTGCAGACCTTTCGTTACCTGCTGGTTGATTAGGTAAGATGTATCTATATGTTCCAACACCAACAGATGTTGTTCCAAATCCTACAATGTTAGTTTTTACAACAACGTCTTCATTAGTATCATTATTGAAATTCAAATTAACTATTCCAGAATCTATAGTTGCTCCGAACGATCCGATAAGTCCACTAGATCTTGAGAAACCATCCGTATCAAAATAATAGTCTGCAATAGCAGTATTAGTTCCATCATGAGTTAAGTATAACTCAACAAAGTTTGCATCATTAGATACTCCTTTATAAACTTGTGCACTAATATGCAGTGAAGTAAATTTATCAGTTGCGATTCCAATAACAGTTGAAGCAGTTCCCGTAGTAGACACTTGACTGCGAGAGGTTAGATCAATAAATCCAACTGATTGCGTTCCAACACCAATAATATTATTAGTGAACTTTTTGTAAATGTATTTGATATCATATTCAATATCAAAAGGATCTACCGGAGTAAATCTCAAGAAACTTTCACCAAATTCATTACTTACTATTGAGAAGTCACCATACTGATCTCCATCTTGTACAGTAAGTCCAGATCCAATATTAGATAGAGATTGTTTCTCTAAAATAAGATTGTTTCCGTTTACAGAATTTTTCAAGAAAACTAAGTTAGTTAATTGAACTTGATTTCTGTTACTAATATCAGAAACTTTGAAAAGATAATTGTTATAATCTCCCAAATCATCAATTTTAACTAAATCTTTATATTCAAAAGGTTCTGATTCAAAACTACTAAACTGATCTTGAATATTGTCAATTTTTAAAACAATATTAGATCTAGATTCGTTAAAATTGGTTAGTTTTTTATTTACCAACTTCAAGAATTTTGATCTTTGATTGAATAGATCAACATCCTTTGTAAAATCAAAGTTATTAATAGTGTCTACTCTCTTTTGATCAATAAAGTCTCTTACGATTGTAGTTTCATCGGTAAAACTGGAAATTCCAATCTTATCCTCATCATCGGACATGATTTCTGTATCAGAGAAATTCTTGATTCCAACTGAGTGAACTAAACTATTGACAGGTGTTCTAATATCTTTCCATTGCTGTCTACTCTTAACAGAATATGAAAGATTCTGATAATAATCATTATCTGCAATAATTTGATAATCTTCACTTAACTTACCGGTTTCAGTTTCCCAACCTTCATCCTTTCTATTGGAGAATTTAATCTCATACATTCCATCATATCGATCTAGAGATTCAATGGTTGCAACATTTCCGGATGTTTTTCCAGTAATAACCTCATTAACGGATAAATCATATGATCCAAATACTTTCAATAATCCATCACTATATCCAGTAACTACCAAATCTCTTTCAGTATTATCAGAAATCAAAGTTTCTCCAATATCAAATGCTGATGATTTCAAAGAAATTGTGAAAGATGGATAGTTATTTCTAGAAATTATAGTTCCGAAAGAATCTTGAATTGTTTTTGCAATTCCAGTATTAGTTCCCAAACCAGCGATACTAAGAGTAACCGTATCTTCAACTAATCCTACATTATAATCTGTAACCGTAAAGAACTTAAATCCATAATCACTAGAGTTAAATCCATCTCCGGTTGTACTATATTTTTGAATACCCTCAACAAAAACTTCATCATTGGCTGCAAACGGTGTTGTTGTGAATCCTAAAGGTGGTGTCGTAAGAGTGCAAGTAAAAATACCAGTATTCGATGAGTCAACTTTCGTTACACTAACACCATTAGTATTGGAAGTAGCAAAAAGTTCTGCAGATTGATCAGAAATTCCTTTTGGTGAGACCTCAATACTCAAATCTGTAATTGAACTTCCTGTCAATGTTGGTTTTATCAATCCATTATCTAAAACATTTCTAGTATCACTATTAACAATAGTAATTTGAGGTGGTGTAATATATCCAGAACCACCTGATGTTATGGTGACAATACCGATAGTATTTGAATCTTTTAATTGAATCTTTGGAGATATGAAAGCTTCTGGTTGTAATGTCTTATCAGAGGAATATTCAAATCCTTCATTTATAATTCTAGTTTCCAAAATATTACCAATATCATTGGATTCTAGAGAAACGAATAAATTATCACCATTTGTTGAAGTTACATCTGATAATGAAGGAAGTTTTTTATATTCAGATCCACCAGATAAAAGTTTTACTCTATTTACTGGTCCTGATGCTGACAATGAGGTTGTTGTGTATTCTAAGTTATCACATTCGGTTGAAAGATATGAAAGTTTTTCTGGTATTTCTTGCAATGAAACTTGGAATGTAGTAGTTCCTACACCAGAGATTGGATAGGTTTGATTGTACAAACTATCTACAAATAAGATTTCTGAATAGTTATTAACATCTTTATCAGATGTGCTAATATATCCAGATTTCTCTAAAGAATAATACAATCTTTCTGGGAATCCAGAAGAATGATTGAGTGTATATGTTGCACCAGCAAGACCTGTAGTTCCAACACTGACTGTGCTGAATGTGCTTGTAGATCCTGTAGATACGAATTCATTATTAAAGTCCTGATCATAATAAACTTTAAATGCATATCCAGACAAAGAGGAATCTGAAAGATCAAAAACAAGATTATTGTTTACTACAGATTCTATTCTAGGATTGATTAGAGAAACATTCTGTGGATTACCGCCAGTATAAGCTATACTTACTATAACTGGTGGATTTTGTTTAGAATTGATGAGGCTTTCACTAAGATTAAACGTATCAGAATCTACTTTATGAACATAGTAATAATCAGTTTCTAAACCAAGAGTATTAAATGCACTAGGATAACTATCAGGAGCACCAATAGTTCCCCCCACTATTCTTTGTACCATAAGCATATCACTAAGTGATGTTACAGTACCATTACCATCTATATCATAACCTGTGGTGAAAGGTGCAGTACCTGATGTAGCACTTATTCCACCATTAGAGGTGATAAAAGATCTGATATCAGCGGCAGTTGTTCTTGTTGCGTTTGATGGGAAAGTAATACCACTAATAAGTGCATTACCAGGAAAGGAAGAAAATGCTTCTCTCATTAGTATGAGTGCATCATTTTCGGATACGACACCATCACCATCCATATCATACTTGGCATAATTAGCCCAGAAATAATCATAAATTTGTTGTGCCGTTTTAGTAGCACCAGTTCCGATTGCTTTATCTGTAAGAGCATTTTGTGCAGATGCTGATAAAGGAGTGCCAGGATTACTAGTGACCCCATCAGTTTCATACTCAGTGGTATTCATATTTCCATTATAAAAAACCTTATCTCCCGTTTCAAATCCATGATCTGTGAGAGTAATTTCACTGGTTATTGTATTAACACCGGTATTTTCAAATGATCTTTGGTTAATTTCAAGATTTCCAGTAGTAGAATTTCTTTTTACTACAACAGCAGTAGAAGTGCCAATACCTACAGAAAGATTTGGTTTTACATTGAGTGTTACAAGATCACCCTCGGATAAACCATGTGCTGTTGATACTGAGACAGTAGAATTGATTTTGGAAATAGTAGCAATAACATTGTCATAATTCTTTTGGAAATAATAATCATCAACATCATCACCATTCACTCTAAAGAAAACTTCATCACTATTCAAAGTTGTCTTTATACCAATAGTGTTTGGTGTCTTATTGACCGCATATACAGTTGATGGTAACGCAAAAGGTGTTCCTGTTGGGCTAGTGGAAATTGAAATTATTGAGTTGACTCCCCTATCAAATACAAGTTTATCATTTGTTTTGAATGGATGATCAGGCAGAGATATTCTTTGAGTTGGAACAGATCCGGTAATAATCTCATTACCAAAACTATATGTAACTTCAACACCAATTCCAGCAGTTGTTCCAATACCTACAGATTCTACTGGATTGAAGTTAACACGTTGATGAGTTCTAGACTCAAAGTAATCAACATCTGCATCTATTGTAAATCTGGTTAGATTGAACGTTACTGCCATTCCTACAGTATGTGCAGTTCCGATTTTTCCTCTATGTACTCTAATAATATTCTTATCTCGATATACATTCAGAATTTCTAAAACTTCGGTTCCAATACCAATAGTTGAACCACCACTACCTGAGGGATCAGTAGGGGCAAGATAATTTTCAATATCAGGGGGTATACTTGTTACATAAATTTCAGTTGTTACTCCACTGTTTGCTTTTATTTCTG
>CEON01057668.1_pt1 | contig 17845 bp, 40 predicted proteins | sample 530291 | NCBI WGS metagenome assembly CEON01 (sample SAMEA2619888, study PRJEB7988) | marine metagenome | biome: marine biome (ENVO:00000447); feature: surface water layer (ENVO:00002042); material: "saline water (ENVO:00002010), including plankton (ENVO:xxxxxxxx)" | depth 5 m
AACAAACGTTGTGGTAGTCATATGAATATGCCTAAGGGTCTATTTACCCGTCAAGCACTAGCCTTATTTGTAGCATGGCACAACAATGCAATGCTTACTTATTATCAAGGCTACGACGACGAGTACTGTGCATTAGAAGACATTATGCAACGTACAAATCCTAGTTATGCCACTTGGCATCTAATGAGGACTGAAACTGAAGCTTATGACATGCATGAGTATAAAGTTAACAATCCTGATAGATATGCTGACATACTACTTAACAGTGGTATGCAGTCTGCTAGAGCGTTGTACGGTGGAGCTAGCGGTTCTTTCCATAGAAACTCTATAGTTAACTATGGTGGTGCAGGTCGTATTGAGTACAGAGGTTTTGCTTCTGCTACAATAAAAGACCGTATCATTAAGAACTTTGAGTTCTTGACTGCTCTTCATGAGTATTTCGAGGCTCTAAGCTTTACTTCTGTTACATTCGACAGAGGCAGTGATGAGCGAGGTAACTTCAACTTCGCAACTAACATTAATGCTGACGAATCAGATATCATCAAAGCTCACTTGACTGATGAGCACCTATTCTACAAATGGGTGACTCTCACACGTGGCGATGAATATCCGTATTTGACAAAGTATGTCGAATCTGTTATAATGCCTAAGATAGGGGCTAAATCAATGAGTAGAGAACTCTTTGATTACGTCAATGAACGTACAGCTTAATATGTAGCACAGCAGGGCATCGTAATGGTGCCCTGTCTGCTATGTATATAGCACGCTAAGGTCTATGCGTACAAATAGACTATGAAAACAAGGAGGCACACAAATGTGTGTGATTGCAAGAGTACCTGAAGGTACTAAAGTTCCGATGTCATATATTGATAATATGTGGAATCGAAATAGTCACGGTGCTGGTATTGGTTTCATCGACGAGAACAACGATGTTCAGATTGAGAAAGCAATGAAGCTGAAAGAGTACAAGAAGTTGTACAAAGAGATTAGTAAAGAATATTCTAATCGTGATATGCTACTTCATTTTAGAATAGCAACTCATGGTTCAATATGTCTTGAAAACACTCATCCTTTCAAAGTGAACAAGAATACTATCATGGCTCACAACGGCATGTTGCCAGAGTTCTTTGAACCAACTGGTAAGGCTAAGAAGTTAAACTTGTCTGATACAAGATACTTCGTAGACTACTTCATGAAGTTTGTAGACATGAGAAGCTTGGACGACCGTGTATTTATTAATCAACTTGGTCGCATCATTGATAGCGAGAACTATCCTAACAAGTTAGTTTTCCTAACAAGCGATAAAAGACTTAAGTTCGATTCATACATCGTCAATGAAAAGCATGGTGAATACGACAAGAAGACTGGCATTTGGTTCAGTAACGGAAGTTATTGTAAGCCAAGTTACTCTTTCTTTGGTAGTAGAAGTGACTATACAAGCACTACTATAACTTACAATCCAAAGACAAAGACAACAGTCAAGACTCATGGTGATGAGGACTTTACTCAGTATGACCTTACCGATAAGGAAATTACTGACGACTGTTGGACTGAGTACGGTCTAACAACTGAAGCTCTTGTCAAAGAGTTTGGTAAAGCTGTCGTATCTGGACAGTCATCGACTGGTTGGGAATGTATCTATTGTGGTGCACCTGTTGAGGGTGAGCTACGTGGTTGCAACGAAGACTGCGATGGGGCATTGGAATGGTATGACATGTTAGAAATCATGGAAGAGAATGAAAGAGCACAAGCTCTGGAAGACTACAACCAAACGATTGCTGACGACGAAGTCGACATTACCGCTGTTGAAGCCAAGCAAATGGAATTGAAACTCGGTAAAAACAAAAGCTAATCTATAGCAATTCTGGGCATCAGTAATGGTGCCCAGTCTGGTATAGATAAACTATATCCACTGGAAACAGTGCAATAAATAAAAAAGGAGAAACTTATGTGTAAAGAGTGCCTGCATGTGGGTGAGGATGGATTCCTTGACCACATCTTGAACTACTCTTATAAGCCATTGGTTGACTTCTACCACGTGACTAATAACATGTGGCAGAAGTTCCCAGCGCTTAGAACAAAAGTATTCGAGCCCGAAACGGTAAAGACCCTTAATGGATATTTACCTATGGGTGTTGAATTGGAAACTCAAGTTGTCTCTAGTTGCGATTGTGAAGATTGCTACGAAGGAGATGACGATTATCGTTGTACAGATGAAAGAGATGACATATTGTACGAAGTAATGCGTGACATTCACAATAATTTAGTTTGTGATTCCGCTACTTTTGACCAATGGCGTCAGCTAGTCATTGCAAAATATGACGGTTCACTGAACTATGGTATTGAGTTTGTGACACAACCTATGACTGTTGAAGCTCACAAAGACCTAAATTGGGTCAAGCAATTGGCTCATAGAGGGTTATATTCATATAGCTCTGACAATTGTGGGTTACATGTTCACATTCCTAAAGCGTTCTTCAATACTAAAACATTGTGGATGTTCTTGGCTTTACATGAACAATTCATATCACGTATTGAGAATCGTTCTTTGTTCGAGTTTATTGCTCAACGTCGTGACAGAGGTTATGCCAAATGGCAAATGCCTGAAAGTCATGGCTACTATGCAACTAACAAGTTGAATGTTGCAGTAAACAAAAACATGGTTAATGATAGGTCGTCAATGATTAATCTACATCCTAGCTATACTATCGAGCTTCGTTACTTTAAAGGTAACATGAAGCCTGAAGGTTTGTATAGCTATTTAGAGTTCATACAAGCTATGTATGACTTTGTAAATGTTGTAGACAAAGCTGTACCACCTATTGTAATGCAACGAGTTAAAGAAGACTGGGTACAACACTTCATGCAGTTTGTGTATACAAACAATGAGTACTACCCTAACTTCAGTCAGAAAATGCTTAACACTAGAAAGTGGGGAGTTAACTCTGGCTTTATTAACTTAGAGCTTACAGAAAAGGAAGTTATTTCCAATGGAAGGAGAGTGTCATAATGACTGACATCTTGGAAGGCATATTGATTGCTCTCTTTCTCGGTAGCCTACCTACTCTATACAAACTTCGTCAAGAAGCTAAATGGAACAAGGTAGAAGACACATGGGAGTATATAAATGCTCGCATGGAAGAGGAAGATAGCTAATCTTCTATAACCCTAGCTAGACGGTAGCATTGGGGGGTTCGACTCCCCCCTAGGGTGCTAACAACCTAACGGTTAGTTCGGAATCTTGGGGGAGAGCTGTAACCTTTACGGTTTTCAAGTATGACCGCCACACACTAGCATTTCCACTATTTCGCCTTATAATTTCAGTTTCGTCGTCAGTTGTTTTGTGAAGGCATTTACACACTATATTTAGTCTTTAAAGGGACGCAAGACATTTTTACCGAATTTCCCGTAAAATTTTTACGCTCATCTTAGGAAAACTCCCGTATTTTTTTATCGCTCATCTTAGGAGGTTTTTGCTAGTAAGAGAATACAAGAGATTGTAGATAAATTTATTAAGATGTCGTAGCTAAACTTATCAGGGTTCTGCCTTGCGACGAAGATTGACTAAAAGCCTATAAACATTGAAGTGTCGTGGCTATTTGGGAAGCTGGTGTCTCCTTCTTCTAGTTCTTACGACAGAGCCTATAAATCAAACCAATCGCCACTTTCTATGATGGGGTAACCTTTGTCCTGCATAACATACGCAATAGCCTTTGTTCCGTCCTCTAATTCAATCTCTTTGTCCATATAAAGATACGGCACACCCTCAATAGTATCAAGACCTTTTTTAACAAAGTCCGTAATTTCCCACAATTCTCCTACAACACTTTGACTTCCACCCTCTACTAACGCAGGAAAAGAGCCTAGATTAACTAATTTGTAGTTAGGTGCAGTCTTAATAGTATTAATAAACACACTTTCGTTGTCGTCCTCTAAGAAAAAAGCCCTACTATCTCCCATACGTAGAGTTCCATATACAAATAATTTCATTAATCGTCTCCTATCCAATTAGGGTTTCCCCTATAATCTCCTTTAATATTAGTTTCGTCGTCATTTTTTCTGGATACCCAGAGAGGTTCTTTCCTCTTTTTTTTGTCGTAATTTCTTAATTCCAGCATAAATTTTATGCGTTCTATCATTTCTTTTGCAAATTTTTTAATCATAATACTCCTGTGGACGTGGTGGGAGTTGCACCCACGTTCACTACAAGCGGTTGCCCGTATGTAATGCTAATCTACATCACGCCCTAAACTTGTAGGCATAACTCCTGTTTTTAAAAATTCTTGTCTTTCTTTGCGAAAATCCCAAGTAAACTTAGGCTCGTCGTCCTCATAGCCCTTCTGGAGCAAAGCTTCTTCATCAAACTTACGAAACGCAATTTCTAAATCTCTTAGAGTTTCTAATCGCATATTTTGGACAGGTCTATCTTTCCAATATCTTATGCGTTCTGCAAGTGTATGGTCTTTTGTATTAATAAGTTTAGCAAGAGATACGATAGTGCAGTTTCTTTTCTCTAGTTCTCGTCTTATAAAGACAGGGTCTAAAATAAACTCTAAATCGTCGCTAGTTACTGTTGGATATGCAGTACCTTTAACATTTCCAACTTTTTTACCCGAACGAAACCTTAGTTCGTCGCAAATATTTTTATATGTTGAATATTTTGGTATTCTGCGTTTTGATTTAACACTCCTAAGATAGCCACGACCAAGACCTAAACTGTTCTCTAGTTCGGACATAACTAACCCTGCGTCTACGAAGTCTTGGAATATATCCCAAAATCTATCCTGCCTTATTATTCTCGTTCTTGTTATCATTTGTTTCCCCTGTTTCAAGACAACGAGCACACTTCTTAGTTCTTTTACTACGCATAAAACCACATGGGCAATCCTCAAATCTACCCTCTAGTTCTGCGATAGTAACATTGATATCTAGCAATCTATCAATCAACATACGTTCAAATTCGCCTAATAGCCAACTATCACGCACATGGTTGCAACCTGCTAAATGATTTGAGAGTTCGTCAGAGCTACAATACATAGCCTTTTCCTCGTCCCAAGCCGTGCACCAATCGTCGTCAGTTTCTTTCTTGTCGTATTCAATGACGTGCTTTTCGCCGTCAAACTCGTAAGTTTCTACGGCAGGAGGACAACTACTATGTAGCAACCTCAATATTGCGTCGTTCATTGAACTGTTATATGAATATATTAATTCACGATATTTGTCTTTTACAAAATTTTGCATTTATGCTCCTATTCTTTGTTTCAAATAAAGACGGCTCGGCAGGAAAATTCCTAGGAAGAAAGGAGGCAAAAAACCTAGGCGAAACCCTACCGAGCCTAAACCTAAGTTAATTTTACCCCTTAATTCCATTACTTGTCGTCTTTCATTACTTGCAGTAAAGTGTTTACTTTAACTGCTATACCATTAGCTATATCTCTACAAACAATACTATTCCAATTTTCTCTTTCGTTTTCGTATTGCTCTATGTCATTTGTTATACTGTCAACTAAAACAGAACTAATGTCCTTCCAAAAGTTTTCATTTTTTTCTGTTGCCATGTTTACTCCTGTTTTGTTTCCATAAAGGAACGAGCTTGTTGTCGTGTCCTACGTGCCAATGCTCACACCACGGACAATCGTAGGCTTTTGCACGTGCTTGGCGTCTGCCTCTAACCTTCGGGTCATTAAGTTTTCTTGCGTCCTCAATTGCGTCTGTTTGGTTGTAATCTTTTTTACGACGACACCCATAGCATTTAGGACAGTTGCAAGAACTACCATTTACGTCCCTCCAACATATACTATTCTGCGCTCTCGTCATTGTAAGTAAGTGCTTTCTCTAGTTGTTTATCTAGGAAATATTCGCTCTTACCTTCAAATTGTGCCCATAGGTGCAACCCAACACCCATACCCATAGCACATCTTTTGACTGCGTCGCTGACTGCGTCTTTTAATCTTGCTCCGTCTGTTTTCCAATTAAACGGATTTTCTACGTCGCCAACTTCCTCAATGGTAACTTTCTTTCCGTCAATCTCAACAGTTAAAGCTAATATTACACCTGTAACAATCTGTCTATAATTTCCTTGCTTATCTTTGACTTCCTCTCGTATTACTTGCTTTACTTCTTGGTCGTAAGCACCTAATACACTAAGTAATCTTTGTCTTATGACAGAGTGCTGTATGTAATCGCCAAATCCACTAGGGTTTTTATGTATAAACTCCTTTGGGAAAGGTCTTGATAATTCATGTAATTGTTCCAATTTTTACCTCTTTCTTTGTAAGATTTATCTTACTTTTCGTTTGCCCAATTGTCAAGTTCACTAGCAGTTTTCATCTTTTCCTGTAACTTACTTAACTCTTGGGGCGATAGTCTCGGTGATACTTTTTCTAACGACGCCCAATGTTTTGCTAGGCTTGTTGGTGTCGCTTTAAATCCAAAGTTCAGCAAATGGTTCTTTGCTCTTATTGGAATATCTTTAATATCAACGTCAATATCATTTAGTTCTTTTACTGCTTTATTAAGTTGTCCTCTAGCCATAGATGTCAATTGGTTCATATCATAACCAAGTGCCATACAAATAGCTTTAAAGATTAACTTATGTCTTTCGCCTATGTCCTCAATGACTACTTCCCAATCGGGAAATGACAAATCAGAATTATCTATTACTGCAACTTCGTTGCTAGTAGTCTTATCTTGTATTGTCTTGTCTTCTCTTGTCTTGTCTACGTCGGACGGGCTATGGACGTCCTCGGGACGTCCTGTGGACACGTTCTTATCAAATTTATTAAGGTTAACAACCTCGTATTCAATAGGTTTTTCGGGGCTTTTTTCTATCTTAGCCTCGCTAGTCCACTCTCTTGTATCGCCATTACTCTTAGCAAATTTATTAGCCTGTATTCTCTTACGGCTTTCTCGCTTGCGTTCGGCGTCTTTTTGTCTTATTTCTATCAAAGCACCTGTATATTCAAGCCAATCGTGAATAACTAACTTGTCATCTACCTCATCAATCCAACCATGTTTTATTAATGCGTTGGTAAACTTAGCAGGGTCGCCTTCCCATTGTGCAGAGAAAGGCACAAAATCTTTATATCTTGTAATATCGCCGTCCTCAGCATAATCTACTGCCCACCACCAAAATAAATGAAGGTGTCCAATACACTCGGGAATAGAAATTTCTAGCTCGTTTGCTAGTAGTTTGAGTTTAGGGTGTTGCCCTAATGCTTGTTCACTTTTAATCCAAGCCATTTTCCTCTCCTTTTTCTTTGTTCCACATTTCTTGTAGCTTAGTAACAACTTGTTTTAATTCACTTAATCTAATTAAAATCAAGCCGTCGTCTGTTCCGTTAGGCATAGCTACCATACTAAACGGAAACTCGTAAGACTTATTAAAGTCATCTTGTAGTGCATAATCATAGCTTTGGCTTTCACAATTAGCAAATTGTTTATAAATATTCTCAACTTGCGCACCACTCTTAACTTCAAATCTTATTGGAGAGTTCCAAAATTCCTCTTGGGAACTACTACCAATTTCTCTGTCGGGAACACCAAGTAGTTCTTTAGCCCTGTCTTGCTTAGCTTTGCCGACAAGCCTATTTTCTCTACCTTTGTCCTCTTTTATTTTCTGTTTTAGAGCTTCTAATTTTTGTAAGACTTCTTTATCCAATGTCATGAACTCGTCTGCCTTCCAATAAAGCCATGAAGGTTTTTTCGTCCATACAATAAACAACGCTTTCGCCGTCAGCTACTCTACGTTTTGAACCCTCAACTTTCTTTAATTTTTTCCAAGCTATAACAACAGGGTTTTTGCCTGCTTTAGACTTAGCTATTTGTAAACCTCTATGTAGGTTAAATGCTTGTCTGTTCTTAGCTTCCATAATCCAACGTTCACTAGGCAACATAAAATCTACTCTGTAAAATTCAATATCGCCTTCATCTTTACTACCACCTTCAGCTAATCGTCTAGCTTTGTGATGTTCGTTGTAGGAATTTAGTTTGTTAACTTGTGCAGTTTCAAACGTCGTTCCCTGTTTCTTTGGCTTGTTTACCACTACTTCTCCTATTTAATAATTCTAACTTAAAAAGGTTGAACTCTGCCTTATCTTTTTTCATTGGTCTATTAAGTTCTAACCATAACAAGTATTGACGGGAAAACTTTGCAGGGTTTTGTAAGAAATCTATTACATCTTTTACTTCAGTAAAGTGTTCTGCCTCAACTAAAGCCTCACAAAATGTCGCCATTTCTTTCCAATCCTGCATGAAATCCTCCATGCGTTCTGTCAATATCTTTTTCTCTACCTGCTTTTGTTGTCTTGTAAAAAACTCATCAGCAGATTTAACAATAATATCGTTCAAGTATTCAAAAAAGTTTGGCATGTCGTTTCTCAACTTTCCATTAGGACAGTTGGGGTGGCACTCCATGTCAATAGGAGCTCCACAAACATTACAATCCTCCTCGTCGTATAATTCGTCCATACTTGATTATATATCATATTACTCTTTCTTGTCGTCAATGTCCTCAAACATATCGTAAGATAGTTCTTTCCACCAATTTTCAACTGTTCGTCCGTTCTCAAAAGAATACATACCTTCGTCCATGTTTTCTATTGAGAAAAACTTATGTTCAACAAACACTCTGTATTTTTCACTCATCTCTGCACTTATTGGAATAGCAGGTGCCCATGCACTATCATAAGCAAATACAATTTGGTTAGTTTCATTTTTAACTAATCTTGTATCACAATCTCCCCATTTAGTTCCATAGTTTCTGTTATTCCATGCATACCAATCGCTTGCACCATACTTTTCTCTTAGTGCTTCTCTTTCTTTAGCAGTAATTTCTTGCACATACCAACCACGTTCGTCGTCAGTTTTATCTTTGCTGGAGAACCACTCATCTAAACTTATTGAAATCTTTTCGTTAGTTTTGACATCAACAATATATTTAGTATCGTCGCCTGTTCCAAAGACTACCTGTAATTCCTCGGGCATAGGCATTAGTTTGGTTGCAATATTCCAAACCTCTATACCTTCATCATTGACACTTCTAATATCATTTAAGATGTTAGATAATTGTGTTCGGTCGTCGCTTTTAATTGTTACTGTATTTTCTACCCAATTTGGCATTATCCTTCCTCTCCTATAATTGTCATCATGTTTACTGTGTCAGCATTAGGATAAACACTCACTTCATCAACAGGTATGTTGACAAAACTACATGTTTCACTATTGCCGTTAAAGTATTTTTTATTTAAATAATCCATAGCTTGCTCGTAATCGCTTGCTTGAATTGTTGTTTCAAAATCAATAGTAAATGTATATTTATTCATCTTTATTCCTCTCTTGTTTCGTCAACGTCAATTCCCGAAACAGTTTCTAAATGTTCTAACCAATCACTTCCGTCTAAACTATAAACGAAATTTTCTGCGTCCTCATAGTTTCTAGCCATGAAACGCAATTCAACTTTGTATTCTATTTCTTCCATTATTTTGCCTCCACTTCATCTATTTCTTTAGATATTTTTTCGTTAAGCTCATAATCACTTTCGGGTATATAAGACCATAAAATCTCATTTACTTTTCTTAAGTAATCAACTTCTTTTACATCAAATTGGTAGATTTGTTCTACTATCCAATGTTCATCTAGGTCTTGTAAAGTTGTAGCTAAGTTGTCATCAATCTCATCTAACTCAAACCTACCACTATTTTCAACCCACTCGTTATGATATTTAATTAATTCATTTTTTGTTCCAACGGAATATACCCCGTCCTCATAACGCATTTGATATAATATAACACGCATTTATTCCTCCTCGTCTGTTATTAAATAATGTGGAATTTGTGTGTCGTACAGGTCAATGCCGTCTCCCCACTTATCCCAATTTCTTACTGATTTTTGAAATGATTTCAAAGACGTTTGGTCTTGGAAATATTCATAATCCCACCATGATATGAACAATTCGTCCTCTCGGTCGTAATTTTGTTCTAACATGAATATAATGTGTTTTACTTTCATTATTAACCTTTCTTTTTAGCAGGGTCTATCCAACCCCTGTTTCTACCATAAGTAATCGGTGCATGGTTATAGCACCAATCTTTTTTGTTATACATGCTGATAGTTTTATCGCAACCTTCTTGCTTACAGACACGACCTTTAGCATATACTTTATTCTTACGACTGTTGTAAGACTTAGTCCCTGTTTGGTATAAACCACTCATTTATCTAATCTCCTTTAACCTGTCATATCTTTCATCATATTTAAAGTTTTCGTTCATATACGGGCTATCAAGTTCATATAACTTACCACCTTCGTCTATAACTATTATTTGATAAATCTGCATTATTCCTCCTCGCCATAAAATTCTTTATGGTATTCCTCATCAATATCCTCAATAATGAAACCAAGCTCTGCGCATACATTATCAAGTTTGTTCTTTATGTCTGCGTCTAGTTCAAATATGACGCCGTCATTAATAAGTTTATAAGCTTTTTCTAAATCATTAACATATCTAATTAATTCTTTTATATCCATTATTCCTCCTCGTAAGTTTTCCATTGTAAATCTGTTATCATCTCACTCACACGAGTTAACACATCAACACAATCATTATGACTTGTTAATCCCTGTTCTATCATGTTTTTTTCTAATTGGTCAACAACGTGGTCTATTCTAGGTATTCTCATTAGCAATCCTCACAATCACAACTTGCGTCCTCTAAAGGATTATAAGCTAACGGCATTGTTCCAATCGTAAGTTCGTGTCTTACACAATTAAAAACAATCATAGATGTGTCAGTTTCCTCATCATAAATAACACCTGCTTCCATGTGTATATTTTCTTGGGGCGACAAATCTTCGGGTAAATCTCTTATACAATCTTGACAATGTATATATAAATCAATTGTATCGTTGTTAAAATAATTCACTTTTCCTCCATTTTTTTTCTTTGTTACTCTATTATAGCAGAACTGAACTGCGATTTCAACCTAAAATTAAAAAGGTATAGGGTTGTCCTCTCTTATGCAATCCCACTCCTGTCTGCTACCAACAAACTTTAAAGACAACATATTTCTAAACTTGTCCTCAATTTTGTCATAATATCTGTCAAATACTTCCTGCGCCTCATCTGTATAGCAAGTTCCGTATTCTGTTTCAATAGTAATGGTATAGTCTCCCATTTCTACTTCAGTTAATTTTTCTGCGACGTAACCAATAAAGTTCATCACATCATTGTGTGCTAATGGTTTACTCATCATCATCTCCTATCGGTGTTGTCCACATATCAAATGTGTATTCAGCACCTACTCCGTCTAATAGCAACGAGGTTTGTAATATAGCCTCGTCTTTACCTATACTTGTGTCAAAGTAAATAGTTATACCTAAATCATTTGACTTTTGTTTCGGGTCGTGTGATTTATATTCATACACTTCCATTATTCCTCCTCTGCCCACTTGATTTCTCCTGCAATAAGAACATCAAGCATTTCTTTGTCTAATTCAGTTGGGTCTCCACAAACAATGTCATACAAACCCATATCAACAAACTTTCTGTATTCCTCGCCCGCAGGTCTTATCTCATACCAATTGTTGCTCCATAAATCTAGGTCTCCCTTATCTATTGCTAATTCAAGCTCGTCGTCATTTTTTATGTCTGTGCACTCACTAAGGCAGTAGTATCTTTCGTCTTTGTAATTAAAACTTACTTCTCCAAAAGCATACATCAACCAAGTGCGTCCTTTGTAATTTACTACACGGACAGGCTCGTGGTCGCTACTTCTATACCACAGGCTATCTCTTTTGCCCTCAGTCCAACTGTCTCTTACTACTGTAAAGTCGTCCATTATCCCCTCCTATCACAATCTTGTTTTCTACAATAGCTTTTACCTACTGTTCTTTCTTTACCACTTCTATAATCAAACTCTGTCATACGCATACAACCACAAGTCCAATCTATTTGATTAACAAAACTCATTTAGTCTCGCTCCTTTACTTCTGTAATTTCATAATCGGGTAAATCATATCCCGAATACAAAACCCAAGCATTGACTACTTCCTCGTATATACCTTCCTCTGTATCACTTTCTATATACATATCGGGTATAGTTTCAAATTTAACTTTGTATTTAGCCATTATTCCTCCTCGTCCATTACAGAAAAGAAACCAATTTCAATATAATCTCCGTCAACTTGTCTGTGCCTCCAATGAACAGGGCAAGTTTCTAGCCACGCATAAAACGTATCTGTGTCAGTAACTAAATCAAATCTAGTTGTTTTAGGCATTGTTTTCCTCCTCTACATAAAAGAACTTAACAGTTGTTGCAAAGGTGTTTGTATCTACCTCGTCATCATGAGTGATGATACTGCTAATACCCATAAGTTTTAAATCGCTTATAGCTTTAGATAGTTCTTCTCTTTTTGTAACGTCCATTATTCCTCCTCTGTGTTGTCGTAAAAAGAACGAGCAATAGTTTCAAATTTTGTAAATTTGCTCATCTTAGCCGATATTTTATATCGGTCATAAACTATACTTATCGCAAGTTTTTGGTCGTGTGTATTCACAACCTCGTCAATAAGTTTCATATTTCCCTTATCGTCTTGATAAGTTATTGATACATCTGTTTTCCACATAAGTATTCCTCTTTCTTTGTTATTACCCTATTATAGCAGAACCGACCTGCGATTGCAACTTACTTTTCAGATTGCCATAGCTTATTAAACTTATTAAGGTCTCCCCAACACCATTTGCTACTATTCCAATCTCTCCATTGTGTTCTGCCGTATATATCCTCAGCTAGTATGGAAGCCATTTTTATGTTGTAGTATGCACTATACTGTGCTCTAATCTGTTGAAATCCCGAGCTTGTCGTATAAACTTTGGTAAGGTCGTAAGGTCTGTCCCACCTCAAAATAATCCACTCGTTCCACAAAGGCATGTCGTATTCCTCTGCTACCCAATTCCACGTCCATGATACGAATTGCATAACACCTGTATCAAAATTACCTTCAGCAGTTCTTACTGCATTAGATTTACCACGACTTTCACACCAACCAATACGAACGGCTATATCAATGTTTTCCTCATCAAAATGTTCATAATAAAGACCTGCATGTTGTTGCATGGATTTTGGAACGTGTTGTTGACACGATTGGTATTGTTCAATTGCTTGATTTTCGGTAGGCATTTCGCCACTACCGAACGTTGCTAAAAAAATAATACAACTTGTAATCATTTTAAATGCTCCTTTTCTTTGTTAAAAATGAGACAACAAATCCCTATAAGGTAAACACTCTTAATAAATTTATTTAAAGTTATCTTAAATCGTCTATTAATTCAGCGTTTTTACCCATAATAATTTGCCTAGCAGACATAGAAGCTTGTTCAACAGTTTTGCCTCCTGTTTTAGTTACAAGCCACTTACCTCTGCCTTTTATTCGCCAAATCTCTGCGTCATAACCAAGTAAAAAATCGTTCCATTTAACGACTACTTCGTAATCCCCAAAGTTAAAAGCGACAGGCTCTTTATATGTGCTTTGTGCTCTCATCTGTATTAATTATAGCATAATGAAAAGTTATATAAAGTATTATTTTAAGAGGGTGTAGAACTCGGTTTGACATAGATTTCCTATGTGGTATAATGTATTAACTAAGAAAAAAGGAGACTTATGGTTGACCATAAAAACAATATTCTAACTGATGAGGATATTGAATACATTAGAAAACAATATTACATTGATTGTGAGGAAGTCAATGATAAATCTAGCAACCCTTTGAAAACATGTTCTATTCATGGATTTAGACATAGAAGGTTGCCCGACTTACATACATTTGCTCACTTAGTAGATAAATTCCCACTTGTAACTTTAAGAGAGTGGGGAGAAGTGTTCAACGTTACTAGAGAAGCAGTTAGGGTTTTATCCACTAGATTAGAGGACGAAAACTTTAGTTGGGGAGAAAGACGCATGGAACTTAGACACGGCAAAGCTCCCGATTGGGAACACTTTGAAAATTTCTTTTCAATGCTATCAGACAGAGATGACCTATCTACAACTGTAATACATCAAGTTGCTGATTTGGATAGAATACATTTAGATTATTGGGTAAAAAATAATAATGAAATTGCTAGGTTGTATAAAGAAGCCCAAGCAATTAGAGAACTAAAGAAAAGAAATCCTGTTAAACAAAAGTGCAATAGATGTCATTTAGAATATCCTATTGAACAATTTAATAGAGATAGACACACTAGGTCGGGATATGGTAGAACTTGTAAAGAGTGTGCATACGCAACAGTAAAAGCATACAACAGGAAAAGACTAGAGGAATTTGATATGTCTAAAGTTGACGTAGAAAAATTTTGTCCTTCCTGTAAAACTATTAAGAGCAGGGAAAACTTCCATATAAATAAAGCAAACAGAGGTGGTTTGCAGGGTTCATGTATAAGTTGTCAAACAAAAAAACAAATGAGCCACCCAAAAAGAAGACAGAAGTTTATAGACGCAGGACTAGATATGAACTTTACTTGTAGAACTTGTGGCAAAGAAAAAGAATATATAGACTTTTACTTGTTAAGACAAGACCAAAAGAACGAGGACACAACTTTTATTTCTCCCGATTGCAGACAATGTTTTATGGCAGAAGCTAATAAGTTTATTGAGGAAAATAATTTAGAAGGATTTGCTCCATTTAGATTACATACTCCATACAAAACTAAGTTAGATATGCCGTTGAAAGAATACTTTAATGTATTTTTATACAACAGACACGTAGCTCCCAATGAAAAAGACGTAGCTAGAACTGACGACACACAGGAGATGATTAAGGAAGGTAAGTTTAAGTTATGGAAAAGATAATTTATAACGAGGAAAACTTCCCTATTGGTGTAGATGAAGTAGCAAAGATTTTAGGTGTAAAGTCTGCAACTGTATCTACATGGAAGTCAAGAAAGTCTATGCCACCTGCTGACGCATTGTTAAATAAAGGTAGGACTAGGCTTTGGTCTATCAAGACTATTATTGATTGGGCTAATGCGACAGGAAGAAATCCAATGAACATTTCTTACGAACAAGCCCATTTTATCGTGGGTGTCGTAGAAGAAAAGTCCTCACCCCAAATAGCTCGTTGGGAACAATTGGCAGAAAATTGGGAAAAATATAAAGACTATAACCCATTTACTGAGGATAATTGGGACGATTTAGGAAAAGTTGACGATTAATAAATTTATTTGGCATAGCTTAATAAATCTGTTAAAATGGAACAGTTGGTAAAGTAAAGCCCTCTTACGAGGGCGATACTTAACAAAGAAAAAGGAGTGATAATGAACATAGAAAGTTCACAACAATCCAATAAGAATACTTTATCACATGCTTTGGATTTAACCCAAGCTTGTGCAAAGGAACTTGACTACGCACAATTAAGCGATAGCGAGGACGAAACAATTTCTTATTGGGAGGAATACCCAACCGATATCAATGACTACATGACTTTAATGAATAAAGTTGCGCAAGTCAAACGTGCTATAAATCTCATTGAGAAAGATATGAAAAATCGTTTAGCACATGATTTTAAAGATAAAGCAATTAAAGTTGGAGACAAAGTTATCGTGGGTAAACCTAGTAAGAGTTGGAAACCTTACGACAAAGAAAAAGTAATGGACTTTGTTGGAGATGATTGGAGATTAGTAATTAACCCAACATTTAGAACAACAGGTATCAAAGCTTTAGCAGAGCAAAGGGGATTAGACCCAAATGTTATATTTGAAAGTCTATTCTATCAAGAGGAAAAAGATGATGTATCTATCTTACCTTCCTCTAAAGCACCTAAGTATCTGCAACAATTAAACGACGGAGACGTAAAGGAATTAGGTAAATAATGGCGAATATAGAAAACTTATTAACACCAATAGAGAAGTATGTTATTGACAATGACTTAGATGAAAATGGTAATAGCATAAGTGGTTCAATCCATGCAGGCTTTACTGCTTCATTACTTGCTGATAATGAAACAGAAGCTGAAAAGTATATTGACGCAACTGCTTTTCTATTTAAGACACTTGCTACTGAAATGCGACAAGAGTATGGAAGTGGTAGAAATAACATAGCTTATGGATTTGATGAAGTAATTTTTAAAGACAATGCTATGAAAATTTATAACTATTGTAAGTTTTTAACTGTTGCTATGGACACAAAAATAGCAAAAGCAATAGTTGATAAGAGAAAAGAATTAGAGGTGTACAATGCCTCATAATGTAGAAACAATGTTTAGTGCCGTGGAAACTCCGTGGCATAGGCTTGGTGTAGTAACTAAGGGAGCTCTTAGTTCTACTGAAGCCATAGAAAAAGCAGGATTAGATTGGACAGTAAGTTTAAGACCTGTTTACACAGGTGGTGTTGACGCAGGTGGCGAGGCACACGCAATAGAAATTGCAGACACTTTTGCAACTGTTAGAGATAGCGACGATAGTGTTTTAGGTGTTGTCGGCAACAGATATACACCTGTTCAAAACCAAGAGTGCTTTTCTTTCTTAGATACTGTATTGCCCGACTTTGACGCAAAATACGAAACGGCAGGTTCGCTTGACGGAGGTAGAATTGTTTGGGTATTACTAAATCTAGGTAAAGATGTTGTTGTAGGACAAGATAAAACTATACCTTACTTGCTAATGACAAATAGTCATGACGGAAGTATGGGTATAAAAGCTTTGACTACACCAATTAGAGTTGTGTGTCAAAACACTTTGACATTTGCTCTAAATAATTTTGCTACTCAGTTCTCTTTTAGACACACTCAAAAAGTGCACGATAGAATTGAACAGGGTAGAAATTCTCTTGAACTGTCATATAAATACATTGACGGCTTCCAAGAGGAAGTTGAAAGACTTATTGACCAACAGGTATCAAACGATAAATACCAAGAAATTATTGATAGTTTGTTTCCTGTTCCCGAGCTAAAAGACGACGAAAGCAACATTGTCGTCAATACAAAAGCAAGGGAGACACAGGGTATTCTTTGGAATAACTTTGAAAATCCCGAGTTTGATGAGCATAAAGGAACTGCTTGGTCAGTTGTAAATGCTATAAGCAACTATGAATTATGGTCTGCACCGATTAGAAATGGCGAACGTGATGTAAGAATTATGCAAAAAACTATTACACAAACACAGACACCAAAAACTAATTTGGCACACAGACAATTATTGGCTAGTAGATATTAAATGAAAGATAAAATGGGACAAGAATTTATTTGTTGCACATGCAGTAAAGTTATAAAACTTGACGAGCATGGGCAGAGTGATGACCAACCACTATACATAAATGTCGTTGGGGGATATGGCGATATGGTAGATACTGTGTTTCACGAAAATGAATTAATCCCATTTTGTCATAAATGTGGTCATAGAATATTGCGACTTATGGGACGTAATATTATTGATTACGTAAACCCTATTAATACTACAAGTCATGTAAGACCTTATAAGGCAATTAAGGGGAAAAAGGAAGTAGTGTCATGGTGGCACTTTGGTTGGGATAATGTAACTCTGCGAGGTTACATCTCAGCCTGCTTCCATTACTTTAGATTGCTAGGTTTTAAAGGTGTGCCGTATGCATTTAAACAAGTGTTTGAAAATGAGAACGAAAGAGAATTGCTTAATAAATCTACTAGGAGTTCTGATTTTCCAATTTTAACAATTGCTAAGATTAAATTACCGAAGTGGTATTCTGTAATCATAGCAAAGAAATACGAAGGATAAGGTATATGATGACAACAATGACCAAACAAGAGTGGATAACTATTGTTCAATGGCTACAATTAAGATTTACGGCTCTAAAATGGAACGATAAAGATATTCGCTCTCTT
>CEON01014793.1_pt1 | contig 17815 bp, 28 predicted proteins | sample 530291 | NCBI WGS metagenome assembly CEON01 (sample SAMEA2619888, study PRJEB7988) | marine metagenome | biome: marine biome (ENVO:00000447); feature: surface water layer (ENVO:00002042); material: "saline water (ENVO:00002010), including plankton (ENVO:xxxxxxxx)" | depth 5 m
TTCAGGTTGTGTCTGTGTTTGCTGTGGGATTTGGTGACCATTTCTTTGCTGACAGCGGCGGTGACCTATCTATTACTAACTCGAACTCAAACTTCGGTAACACCTCACTGCGATCAAAAGGATTTAGATCTTCAGCATTTACTAAGGATAAAGCGGGCACAATCACCCACATTATTCCACCTAAATCACTGACTGATGTTACAGAGGTACCTATTAACTGGGTATCACTGGACATTGCAAAGATTCGTGCTGCTACTGATGCATCTAAACTGTATCTTTATGGATACACTGTTGAGTCTGCTAGACCACCTAGCAAGGTTCAGGGTTACACAATCGGTGCACGTAGAGATTCAGCATCCGAACCTGATAAAGTATATGTTCTGTTGAAGGCATCTGGCGCTGCTGATCCTACAACTCACTACGCTAATATCAACCCTGCTGGACCTTCAGTTACAGGCACAAAACCTGGTGATGATGAGAACCCAATCAAGTGGGATCCTGCACAGAATAACTGGTACATTCAGGTTGATCCTGCTGCTAACACAATCTACACCACACTTCTTGCTAACAGCATTTATCAGAACTTGGCGTTCTCTCCGCCAACATTCATCCGTAGATTGCCTGACCCACGTAACCTGAAGGATAGAATTTATCGTTTCCGTTATGTGTTGGACAAGGATGCGTTCCCTGTACCTCGTGAACCAATTACTGGTTTCGTATTACAACCTCGTTCATCTGAAACTAACTCACCATCATATAGTAAGGTATACTATATCTTTGAGGTAGAAACATATCAAGAATTTGAACGTGGTGTTGCAGATGGTATCTATTATCTGACTATCCTGTCTGCATCTGTATCTCCATCAACATCTAACTTTGATGACTTTGCGTTCTCTCAGAGAACACAAGATGTATATCCTGCATTTGACAGAGATAATCCCGCTGCTGACCCTGCCGCTTCGGTATCTATTGCAGATAACCAAACTGTCGGTCTGGTTAAGACAACTGATGGTGCATCTCCTACACCTGCTGAAGATACACTTCGCTCTGTTACTAGAGAAGCAGCACAGTTCTATCTCCTGGAGAGTGAGAACAACCTGAACTACAACACTACATCTAATGTGTTGAATAGTGTTTCGGTTACTGCACGTCTGGGTGATGAAGAAGAACGTAAGATTGCACTGAAACTTAACGCTGACCAGTCAGTTGCACCGCTGCTGATTGAACTCCGTCGTTATTCAATTCTTCGTGCATCTGGTCACACGTTTGAATATCTTGGTTTCGGTCCTGGTAACTACTCCACAGCGTTCCCATCAACTCAGGTACAAGTTCTGACCACAGATGAGGTTAGATTGTCACAGCAGTTGAAGGAAGAAGCGGGTGTTGCATACTATACTGGTGTTAACTCTGACGGTGAACTGTTCATTGGTAACCAGGTGATTAACCCTGTTACTGGTCAGATTACATCGGAAGATATTGCACAGTTGAATGTTGTTGGTGAAGAAGGTGAGATTGAAACCTTCTCTGAAATTGTGCTTACCGATAAACTGACTGTTATTGGTGGTGCATCTAACCAGTTGGAATCTGTATTCTCTGGTCCTGTTACTTTCCAGAAGAAAATTACATCACAGGAGAACATTCAGACAATCAAACAGACATTCTCTAACGATGATGGTACTGTTCTGAAGCAGATGTTCCTTGCTGAAGAACTTGGTTCTGGTGCTCCTGATGTTCCCGCAGGTTCAGCATTTAACGATGGTGACATCTGCTATAACATTGACTGGACTGCTGGTAAACCACTTGGATGGATCTATCAAACTGGTGTTTGGTATAAGTTTGGTCTGAGTGATACTGCACAGATCACATCTGAGCGTTTCAGTGGACAAACCCACTTCGGTATTGGTGAGGCACCTGATGCTTCCTGGCGCATGAAGATTACTGGTAACACTAAGATTACTGGTAACATTGATGTGACTGGAACTTATGGTTGTGCTGATAAATACTCTTTAGCAACGGGTGTTGCTAACAGTAACGCTGGTGTTACTTATTCTGGTGATGGTTCAACCACATCTTTCGCTATTACTGGCGGGCATACTGCTTTCTCTGTGCTCGTATTCTTGAATGGTGTTTGTCAGGTTCCTGGCACAGATTACACCGTAACTGGTAATGCTGTTGACTTCTCTGTTGGCACACCTCCTGCCACAGGTGATACGATTCAGATTCGCGAACTTGTTATCTAATCCAATTATCAGATAAAATAGCATGACCACCAAGATTATTGGTAATCAGATAGATGCAGCGACGAGAGCAATCGTTACTGCACTTGATGCTACCGAACAACTTAATCTCCCAGACCTTAACCAGTCGCAGATTGATGCTCTGGGTACACCTGCTTTCGGTACTCTCGTCTACAATACAACTGAAGATGAGGCACAGATCTATAAGCAGGATGCATCCCAAGGTAACCCTGGTTGGGATACTGTAGGTGGCGGTGGTCCTAGTATTGGTGAAGGATCGATTATCCGTACCAATGGTGATTTCATTGCTGAGAACTTGACTGTTGGTAGTGTTGCCAACGGTGGTAACGAGTTCACCAATGGATTCACATTTGGTGAGGTTACTATCAACAATGGTTACACTGTAACTGTTGAGAATGGTGCATCCTGGACAGTGTTCTCGGATAAACCATCTTCTGACTATGAATATAAGAGATACCTCGCTATTCCTTCTGATGGTCACTTCCGTATTGACTCAGGTGGTGGCGCTGAATTTTCATCTGTAAGAAATCACCGAGAGTATTTCACTCGTGGTGGTACAGTTCCCATCGATTATAGTTTGTCTACTTATTGGTATTCTGATACTGGTAACGGATCTAACTATACAATTAACCTGACCAACATCCCTACAGATGGTGGTACACTGAACAACAATGTATTTAAGTTTGTGTTCATTATCCGTGGTGGATTTGGATCTCCTTCTGGATATATCACAGGTGTTCAGGTAAATGGTGCATCACTTGGATCTGGCATGGGTTCTGGTGACAATGATGGATCATGGTCAATTAGTAATAACGGTAACCCAGGCACATTTGATAGAATTGAATGTGAACTGTTCCGTGACTTCAATACTGGCGGTACTGCACGTTGGAGATTCATGGGACGCCGTATTTCCTATTGAGGCATTTGGTTTCTAATTTCTATAAATAACACTGTAAAGAGGTTCAAAAAAGAATGAGTACCCTTAAAGTTGCAACAGTAAGAGACCTCGCAGGACAAGGTGGTTTTTCCTTCTCCAGTGGTTCTATTACTGCAAACGGAACGCTAACCGTTTCTAACCTGCAAGTGAATGGAAACATCACTGGTTCTTCTGGACAGATTGTTCCGTCACAGAGTGGACAAGCAGGTAAATACCTCACCACTGATGGTACTAACCTGTCGTGGGGTACACTGGAAGCAGGCGGTGGTCCTATTTCTATTCAAACTTGGAATAATAGTGGCACCTGGAACAAACCTAGTGGCGTGAAGCGCATCTGGGTTAAGTGTACTGGTGGTGGCGGCGGTGGATCAGGTTATGGTGAATCTGCTGGTGCAGGTGCACACACTGAGCAAATCATCGACGTTGCTAACATCAACTCTATCAACGTGAACGTTGGTGGTGGCGGTGGTGGTACTGGTTACTCCAACCGTGGTGGTAACGGTGGTAACTCATCGTTTGGTAACTACTGTTCATCTGGTGGTGGTCAGGGTGCTAACCGTCAGCGTCAGCACAATGGTGCACTGGGCGGTCAACCTTCTACTGGTGCTGTGCAGGTCTATGGTGGATCTGGTGACGGTCACAAGAACTCACAACCTGGCATGGGATTTGGTGGATCATCCTTCTGGGGTGGTGCATGTCCTACCGCACACTATCAGCAACAGTGGGCACATGCTTATCGCGGTCACGCTGCATGGGGCGCTGGTGGTTCCTCGGGTCGTAACTCCGAGCGTGGCGCAAATGGTCGCCAAGGTTACGTCGTCGTTTACAACTTCAACTGATACAAATGAAAAGAGCACTAATTTCTACTACAGGATTTCCCACTGACATCGTTGAAGCAGGTGAAGAGTTTGACATCTATACTGGTCCTGGTTCTAAGTTTCGTTGGGTAGATATGCCTGACGAGGGTACAATCGACTGGAAACTTGAGTTCAACGAGTGGATTCCTAACCACGGTCATGTTGACGTATCTCAGGCAAGAGTCGTTGGTTATGGTGATCAAGGAGCACAACTTGGTCGCTTGTTCGATGACATCAAAGCGGGTCTCTTTGGGGATGCTGCTAAAGAAGGTAAGTTTTACAGGGCAGTTCAATCCGTTAAGGATGAAGTGTCAGAGAAGTATGGTGAAATTCCTATTGATCCTGAAACAGGTGAAGCATGGGATCCATACGCTCCTTGGGATCATGATGATGCAATTCCTGCTTGGATGACAAGAGAGGAAGCAGAAGCAATGTATGGTGAAGAACTTACTGAAAGCAAAGTATACAAAACATATGTAAAATATGTTGTAGAGGAGGGTGGTGAACCCTGGGATCCTAATCAAAATCCTGTTCTTCCTCGCGATGCAATGCCTGAGTATAACTAATTAAATTATGATTCGTAATGTTGTTATTGTAGGCGGTGGATCTGCTGGTTGGATGACCGCTGCCGCCTTTGAAAGATTACTCCCTGAATACAACGTAACTCTAATAGAATCCCCCGATGTTCCTGTCATAGGAGTCGGGGAATCTACTTTAGGGCAGATTAACAATTATATGCATCTCATCGGTCTGAAAGATACAGACTGGATGAAAGAATGTTGTGCCACTTATAAAGTGGGCATTAGATTTACAGACTTTTATAAGAAGGATGGTACCTATTGGGACTATCCTTTTGTCAATCCATCAGATGATGAACTGCCCGTAGGTCTTAAAACTATGTGGTGGTTAGAGAATGAATATCCTGATAAGTATAATCATCCTAACTGGTTTGCCAGAGCAGTAAATGGCAACACATGGTTGATGGAGTATAACAAACTAGATCCAACAGAAAGATTTGGTAAGTTTGATACTGATTACTCATACCATATGGATGCTGTCAAGTTTGGACAGTGGTTGAGGAAGAATGTGTGTTACAATGTGAATCACATTAAAGCACATGTTGAAGATGCCAGCGTCACGGACAAAGGAATTGAAAACATCAGACTTGATACTGGTGATGTCATTAGTGCTGATCTATTTGTGGATTGCACAGGTTTCCAATCTCTTTTGTTGGAACAATACCTCGGAGTAGAGCACAAATCATATAATCATATTCTTCCCAACAATAAGGCAATCGCAACTAGACTGCCACACGTTGATATTCAAAATTATACTAACGGCACAGGTCTTGATAATGGATGGGTGTGGAATATACCTCTATGGAATAGAACTGGTACGGGATATGTGTGGTGTGATAAGTTTACTGACAAGGAATCTGCTGAACAAGAGTTCAGAGATCATATTGAGAAGACTACAGGTATTAAATCAGGCAACTACCAACTACGCCATATCGATATTAAGAATGGAAAGCATGATAAAGCATGGTATAAGAATGTCGTAGCAGTTGGACTGTCTTGGGGTTTCTTGGAACCACTAGAGTCCACGGGATTGTTGACTACACATGAACAAATTATTAGATTGATAGAAACATTATCAACTAGAGATGGTGTTGTCAGTAGCATTGAGAAGTCAATGTTTAATACTGCTGCTGATAGAGAATTGGATGGTTTCGCTGATTTTATTTCATGGCACTATGCTTTCTCCATGCGTAGAGATACGGAGTATTGGAGATATGTGACCGAAGAGATTGATTATTCTCACTCACATAAAGATATGAATCATCCTCAAGATAATATCTTTGCAAATCTTGCAGCGTACAAATATGTTGCACATGATATTACTGATGAGATGGGTGGTAATTTGTATGTTATCTTTGGTAATAAGTTTTCACTCATCAAAGGACCGAGTGCAGGGAAACTAACTAAGAAGTATGGTGAACCACCTGTTGAGGAGTGGATGGAAGTGGTTGACAATCAGATGAAGGATGCAGTACAATTCGTTCATGGACTCCCTACATCGGAGGAGTATTTGAGGCAAACAATTTATGCTGAGGCGTAAACCTATTCGCTTCTGGTCTACTGTGCCAGGCGTCAAAGATGTGTACCCAATATATCCTGCTGCTAATTTGAAGCGGGAGATGTCAAAGTGTCCATTTGCTAAGTTACAACGACATGCCAGTAAATGTCCTGCATTGAAACAATGGGGATCGACTGGGTTTATTGTGCCTGCACCATGTGACTTTAAGATTATCACCAACGGTGATGGTGTTACTGTTGATTGGGAAGCACCAACTTTGTTAGATACGGACGCTGGATTCATTGGTGTGCATGATGATAAGCAAGCAAAAGCATCAGCACCACCACATAGTATGGATGTGGTAATAAAAATAGGTACAACATGGAGGTCTAGTACCCCTAGGGACATAATTTTTATTCAGTCACCTGTTTTGTATAATGGTGAAGATAGATTTACTGCTGCAACTGGTCTGCTTGACCCTATGAGAGTGCCCCAACTTAATGCTCAACTCTATTGGCATGTATTGGAGGGTGAAACTTTAATTGAAGCAGGCACACCATTGATGCAACTCACACCCATTCTTCGTAAATCACTTAGACAATGGGACTACATAGTTGAAGATGCAACACCTGAAGACTTATTGTTTGAAGATGCAATCAACTACACTATGTCTTCTAAGTTTGAACCATCAACACCCCAAGTCCTAAAGAACAACCAAAAGATTATTGAAAATCGCTATGGAAACTAAAGAACTCATTTCCGTTGATGATCTGTTTGTCAACCTTGCAAATCAACACTCGGAAACATTCGAGAAGTATATTGCTGCTAAAGCGCAAGTAGACGGTTTCGAGAATCGTCCTCAACAACAAGGTAACACAACATTCTCACTTAAGGAAGTGCAAGAACTTCGTGATCAATGTGTGAAACTTGAAGGTGCATTGGATGCTCTAAATCTCTATTACACCGATTGTCTTGGGCAAGAAGCAAAAGATTGGATCAAAGAGAAACCTATTACTGAAACTGCAAAACCTAAAGTTCGTTTGCCTAAGCATCGTGAAGAACAGTTTGCAGATATTAAAGAATGGGCACCAGATGATGATGCACCCAAAATTAGCAACAGTGCTGGAACTGAAACTGGTATCTGATGAACGAAGAGTATTTGTTTCCCACCCCTGTGTGGTGGTGTGATCTTCCAGATATTGACCTCAACGAACTAAGAGATACAATTTATAATATTCGTGATAACTACGACACACAGGTACGTTCAAACGTAGGTGGTTATCAGTCACAAGATTTCGATGGTGATTATCTCCTTGGGTGCAAAGATGCATTAGGTGACCTTGCACGAGCACTGCAAAGTCATGCTGAGGGTATTTACAGTAGATTCCAATCTGCTGCAACAAAGGTACATCTAGCAAACCTGTGGATTAACATCAATAGTGGTCCACATTACAACCAGACTCACACACATCCTGGGTCTGTACTTTCTGGTGCTTTCTATGTCACTGCACCAGAAGGATCAGGTAGAATTATATTTCATAGAGACCATGCATCTGCATTTAACTATGCATCTGTTGGTACTATGGAAGACTTTGCTACTGGACAGGAAGATGCAGGGTTCATGTATAATCAGTTTTCATATCCTCCCGTGGAAGGTAGAGTAATTATCTTTCCATCTTGGTTGCCTCATGGTGTTGAGACTGGTACAAATGATACGCAACGTATCAGTATTTCATTCAACTTTGTTCCTGTCAAATTGGATGGTAAGATAGAGTATGGCAAGTTAAAGCAACATGATGCAATGTGACTTCTTATTCCCCACTCCTGTGTGGCATGGTGATATTAAACTCGATGTAGATTCATTGATTGCCTTTGCCATACCATTGATGAACCCTAATCCTATGGAGTATGGTAGTTATGAATCTGGTTATATCAATACTGCTGGTTATCGCGATAGCAAGTGTGTTGTTGGCAATTTCATACGTCAGGTGGAAGATATGGCGCAGGGTTGTTTTCAGGAATTGGGACCGTTAAACACATATTGTGAGATGGATTATTTCTGGTTCACATGGACACCACCAGGACAATGTATTGGTGTTCATACTCACCCTGGTGCAGTATTAGGTGGAACCACATATCTCAAAGCACCAGAAGGTGCAGGTAGTTTAAGTATCCGTCGTAATATGATGGAGTCGCATCAGTATATGTCTCTGGGTTCATATACGAGTGGTAGTAGAGGTAACACACCTGCATCATTTACATCTTATTCTTATCCACCACAAGTAGGTAAGGTTATTATGTTCCCTGGATGGTGTCCACATTCTGTTGGACGAAATGATGCTGATAGTGATAGAATGTCATTGTCATTCAACATGGCAGTTAAACATGGTGTATATCCTAGGTTAGATCATGTCTACGATTAACTACATTTCATGTGTTCCTGATCAGTGGGAAACATATCAGCAAGCAACATTTGCTGAAGATTATGAAATAGCACCCACCATGGCACACGCTGATGGGATAAAATCACATGATCACAAATACTGTCCAGCACACAAGGAATGGTGTAAGAATAGATGGACATTCTATATGCCATTTGATCTACACTTAAGAGCAATACCTGAAGAGGGTAAAATGCTGGTGTCTGATACAGTTAATCATGAACGATTCAATCAACTGATTGAGATCAATGAGCACTGGTGGGATGAAGAGTTACCAGAAGTTCAGGTCAGATATAATACTTTGTTCTGGACTGATGCTAAACATGTATGGATAGAATATACAGGTCATCCAACACTTGCACAGCATGGAATGACTATTGTCCCAGGTACATTTCCAATCTCATCATGGTTGAGAAGTTTACCTATTGGACTTGTTCTTCATAAACTAAATGAAGATCTATACATTAAACGTGGCACACCATTGTTTCATGCACGTTTCTATGATAAACGTGGATCTAAATTCAAACTAAGACGTAAAGCACCACCACTAGATAAAGTAGAACAGATCAAACAAGATCAAGATCTGAAGAACTGGATGCCATTTGCATCTTGGGATCTAATTATGAAACGGGAGAGTAAATGTCCATTCAGAAAGTTCATCTAAACAAATATGAAATGGTAGTGGGTGATCGTCCTACATTATTCGAGGGTGCTATTAAGAACCCTGGTGATCTTGTATCGTGGGATGATGTTCAGCACTGTTTGAATAATCCATGGTGGTACAATATTGAAATCCTTGATGATAATAACCTCAAGGTACCTATTCCTACTGTGCCTGAACAATGGCATGATAAACTGGTACCAGAGAAAGCAGAGATCTTCAATCTAGTTAATAGTAACCATACATTTGTTATTGGTAAGTATGGTCATCACAATCGTGCTGTAGAAGATCTATTGGACTCTATTGAGGCACAATATCATGTTAATTGTGATGCACATATCTATGGTGCTTTAGGTGGTGCATCATCATTTAAGATCCATTGGGATCAACCTGCCAATCTAATCATACAGATCGAAGGTACAACATACTGGACAGTATATGAGGAGAGGTGTAGCACACTCATTAAATATGATGGGTTTCCACATAACCCAGAAGCACATGATGTGACACCTGTTATTGCACATAAAATGAAACCTGGTGATATGTTATACATACCATCTAGGTGTTACCATCGTGCAATACCTTCTAGCAAGAGATTATCTCTCAGCATCCCTATGTGGCATGATCCTGAGTACCAGTCAGACAGGAAGGAATACTTACTAAGTCTTCACAATTCCTGACTTGACGCGCTATCATTATTAAATAAGATAGGGTGTCGCTGGAGATTCCATCATGTTCTGTAAAGATCAAGTTCTAGAGGCAGATGAGCGTGTTATGCTTAGACAAGCACTGTTCTATCTGCAAAAGCACATGTATGATAGGCATGGTCACATGACTACACAACAACTCCAAACTATTAGTTCTATCGCTACTAAACTACATCTCCGATGACTGTATTTCCTATCTTCTCTACGCCTGTATATGTCGAAACTTATGAAGTTTTGGATGAAGATATTCAAGGTATTATCAATGAGCAATACCGTGAGTATCCCAAGCGGAGAGATGGTGAACAATCGATTGATACTCAAATCTTCAAGAAGTATCCACGTCTGCATGACATTTGCCTAGCACATGTCAAAGAGTATGTGTATAATGTCTTGTCGATTGATGAAGATAGAGTGAGACCCAAGATCATTTGTTCTTGGGTTAATAAACATCGACCCGATGAACGTGCCAATAGGCATGGACACACAAATAGTATGTTCACAGGTTGCATTTATCTACAGATCCCCGAGAACAGTGGTAACTTGATCTTTGAAGCATCATATAATCACTGCACATATGGTACAGGTATGATTGAACCGCCATTTGTTGAAGAGCATATTCTCAACTCTCGCGTGTGGCAAATTGTACCTGAACGTGGTATGGTTGCATTGTTCCCTGGTCATGTAGATCACATGTCTGGATATAATGAATCCACGGAGGATAGATATACTATTGGGTTCAATGTTATGCTAGAGGGTGACTTTAGTGAACCAACTCGTGATCTTGTAATGGAAATTAAGCATGTATGATATGCCAGGTCAAGGAGGGACAGTGTTCCCTCTTTTTTCATCTCCTTTATACTGTGCAAAGGATGAACTAAGCGAAGATATTGTTGACTTTGTAGTTAATTCTGAGTGGCAACGTGATCAGAAAATGAACTACAATGGTTCATGCACTACAAACCAGAAAATGCTAGATGATTGCCCTAAGTTAAAAGCACTCGTCGAGAAGCATTTGAATTTCTATGTCTATCGTGTCCTGAATATAGAAACAAAGTATAGACTCAGACACCTATGTTCATGGGGTACAAGACACAACACAGGTGATTCTGCTCACAAACATTCACATTGTAATAGTGTGTACAGTGGTGTTGTATACATAAAGACAACCGATAACTGTGGACGCATTGTGTTTCATAACGAAGCAAATCGTTCATCATTTATCACACCAACACTCAATCCTGATGTTAATGGGCGAGACATTTATAACTCAAATGAGTGGACTTTAGAACCAGAAGATGGGATGATTGTGTTGTTCCCCTCAACACTAGAACATTCTGTTGAAGCGAATAAGTCTGTCTCTGAGAGATATAGTGTTGCCTTTAACTATTGGTTGCATGGTAATTATGGAGAATTTACGAATCTCCTCACAATCTGATTGACAGCATGAGCACACCTCTCTATATTAGTAACGCACCCGCGATCGAGTTGAGAAACATCATGAAGCACTTGCAAGTTGGCAACGTTGCAAAGTTTGAAGATCTAGAGGGTCGCATTGAATTTGTGTGCGATGATTACATCACCATTTGTGTCTCCAAGAGACCAAATGATGATCCTCATGCTAAGTCTAATGAGATTAAATGTTGTGTGATTGTGTATCGGGAAAACTGGGGTGACGTACTGGTTGAACCAATCAAACAGTATGGCAAATCATATAGTGGCACAACTAATGATCACCCAGGCAATGAACTGCTACCATCTATTGAAGAACGATGATTGAACCTCCCGATGAGTCAACAAGCAACGAAATGGAATGTGACATGGAAACGGATGAAGAAGAAAGGACACTCATCGAGATGTACTGTAACCATGATGAGGGATGTTGATGCACTCTTTTGGGAGAAACATCTACGCTCCACAGGTGTCACTGAAGTAGAGATTATTCCTGTTTACAGTGACGTATAGACCACACTCTGAGTTCACACATGGTGGACTAGAACGAACACCAACTAACATTCTCAGGTTAATATCTGAGTTAGAAGGGTGTTACCAACTAACCAAATATATGGCGTTCGACGATGACAACGCAACAATCGACGAAATCAGACAACGATACTACAAACTCTACTTCAAACTTAGGAAATCCTCTTCCTAACATTATGATGCTGGTTGTTGCATTTGTAGCAACCATAGCAACCATCGTGGCAGGTTATTTCCACGGTAAAATGCACCTACTGACTACACTCAAAAATGCAACTCACTCTTGAAGAACTCCGATACCTCAGGACTGTACTTAAAGTCACACCCAGTTACACGATTGCAAGAGGACAACAAATAGATCATCCTACAGTTAATCATAAACAATTAACTGAACGAATTGAAGACAATATCAGACGACTGACCATGTGACAGTCACCACACTGACCCCACACTTGTGTTGTGGGGTCTTTTTGTGTATAATACAGGGAACGACACGACACAGACTTGACTATCACTCTCCGTCCCCACCAGCAGCGTGCACTCGATGCCATGACTGCTGCTGACCTCGGTCAGGTGATCGTCCCGACTGGTGGCGGCAAGACCTTTATCATGATTCAGGATGCCATCCGTGCCCTGAAGTCTGGTGCTAAGACTATCGTGGTGGTTGCTCCTCGCATCCTCCTTGCCAATCAGTTGTGTGAAGAGTTTATGCAGCAAATCTCTGCTACATGGACTCATGTTTGTCACTGTCACAGTGGTGAAACTCATCACTTCAGTAGCACTAAGTCTGAGAAGATTGAACTCTTCGTTAAGACTGCCCGTGCTGCTGGTGAGTCCGCTATTGTGTTCACTACATACCACAGTCTTGGTCGTGTTGTTGATGCTGGCATCGACATCGATGTTGCATACTTTGACGAGGCACATAACAGCATTGCAAAGTCATTCTTTGTCAATACTGTTGCCACGTCAGATATTGCAGAGCGTTGCTACTTCTTCACTGCAACGCCCCGCATCTCTCGTCGCCACTCTCGTGGCATGAACAATACTGAGGTGTTTGGTCCTGTTATTGAGAATGTTCCTGCCCCTGAACTTATCAACAACGGCAGCATCATTCCTCCTCAGATTGTTCCTTTCAGCACTGGTGCTGAGCGTGTGAAGTCCAATGCACACACCGTTGATGCTAACACTGTGACCGACATTATTGACGGTCTCGATGAGGCATCTGCTGCCAAAGTTCTGGTTGCAGTGCCCTCCAGTCGCATCCTCGGTAACATGATCGGTCAGACCGATTTGTTGCAACAACTTGAGGATCGTGGTTACCACGTTCTTCACGTCACCAGCAAGTTCGGTGCTTATGTTGACCGTACCAAGGTCAATCGTGAGCAGTTCTTCAACACTCTGACCGAGTGGGGTGCTGATCCTGACAAGAAGTTTGTGATCTTTCACTATTCTATTCTGTCTGAAGGTATCAACGTCCCTGGTCTCACTCACTGCATCCTTCTCCGCAACTTAAATGTTGTTGAGATGGCACAGACTATCGGTCGTGTCATTCGTCTAGATAAGAATGACTCTGCTGATATTCGCAGCGGTGCTATCATCCCTGGCAAGTTTGAGATGTATCGTAAACCTTGTGGTTACGTTACTATCCCTGTGCACCAAACTTATGGTGCTCACATTGCAAAGCGTTTGCAGAATGTTGTTGACGCTATCTTTGTCAAGGGTGTTCCTCCCCTTTCGCTTGTATAAACTATGATGTATGATCACCCACCTACACCTGTATATGTGTGTGATGATTGTCGCCCTGCTGAAGTAAGAACTCTTGCCTTTTTACAGGAGCGAGGTATCACTGACAAGAACGCACTTTCAGTGATCCTCGGTAACATCAAACAAGAGTCAAACTTCACTCCTACCATCTGTGAAGGTGGTGCAATCACCCGTTACATAAATTGTCGTAAGGGTGGATTTGGTCTCATTCAGTGGACCACACAGTCACGATATGCTGGTCTATTGCACTTCTGCAAGATCAACAGTTGCGACGTTAATACACTTGAAGGGCAACTACGTTACATGTGGAATGAGAATCAATTCCAACAACAAGTTCCCAAATTCAAGACACCCAACCTAACGATTGAGACTTATATGTCATTCGCTTACCCATGGTTGGGATGGGGCATACATGGCAATCGCACTAAATATGCGTATGATTATCGCAACAAACTGAGGTTAGATTATGCTGGTCCTGGACGATCTACTGCCACAATGGATGGTGGAAAAGGTAGCATCAGAACTGCCACTTATTCCTGTTAGTTACACCAACTCACCCTACGGTCAGTATCACATAAGTCGATTCTTTGGTCAGTTGTTGATTAAAGAGGAGCAGTGGGTTGCCCCCATTGCTCCACACTGGTTTGTGGACTATTTGCATATGTTGGTATGTAATGAAGTGCTGGTTGATTACAACATCGACCACCTGGATCGTTGTCTGCTTAATTGTCAGACACCAGGGCAACATGCACAAATGCATACCGACGCATGTTTACCCGATGATTCACCTTATACCTTCGGAAATCGCCTCTCAGGCATCTATCAGGTCGTTGGAGATGGTGACACGGTATTCTATCGAGATGACACATCTGAGATGGAACGTGTACCATTTAGACCAGGCAGATTGATTATCTTTGACAGTCTAATCTGGCACCAAGGTGAACCACCAGTCAATGAACCGATTAGATATAGTCTCGGTTACATCTGGAAGACTAGCAAACCACTACCCGACAATGATCCACTTGAATTAAGGAAACAATCTTAAGAAACATATGGTTTGTCAGGTTTCTCGTATAAAATAGTCCTGTACTAAACACAAACTAACATGGATGCTGAAAAACATGTAAAACGCATGGATGCACTAAATCTATTTTATGAGAGTGTATTGAAGGCAGATCCAGAACTCCGACAGTGTGCACACGAACAACTTTGTTATCATGAATTGATGGAATGGAGGCAAGAAATCATTGATCACCTCAATTACAGGCGTCACGAACTACAATTCAATGAATTTAACCACAACCGATATTGAGACGTTCACATGCACTTCTGACGCACCATACGATCGCCATTGGTATAAGGTATGGTGCAAAGATAACTCAGTTAAAGTGCTACAATCATGGGAGGAAGTTCAGACCGCATGGTGGAACTTCCGCCAACACATTTCACACATTGAGGTTATCGATGCAAAGCAATCAGAAGGTGGATTCGGAACGCCATCCAAGCGGTCTCGACGTAATCGAAAACGATGATGGTTCGTTTACATTTGAGTGGGATGAAAAAGATCCACGTTGGACATTTCTAAATGACCTCACAAGTGAGGACATTATTGCTATACTTGAACACTATCTAAGTGAAGACAATGATGGATCAGCAGACTAAACTAATCCTGGCAATGTATCAGGTTGATAACATCACCAAACTAATTGAGGGCAATGAGTATCAATCTTACATGGCACTTAAGTTGGGTAGTGTATACTATGAACTGGAAAGACAACTGTCTAATTTAACTGTGACACAAAAGAAACAGTCCACCGAGAGACACGGTGGCGATATGGATGCACTATGATTCGATTACTGACACAAACTCATGTCTAACAAAGTATTCACGATCCGACAACTTGACCTCATGTGTGATGCTCTCTCATCATATTTGATGGAGGTTGATAGTTTTCAAGATGAGAATGTTAAAGATGAAGTCTTTGACATCATTGAGATGGTTGGTGCTTACCGCATGAAACGTATCTCCTCTGAGTATACTGAAGAGAAGAAACCTAGTGACCTGAGTAATGTTGAGTATGAAGACATTGAAGAATACTTTGACATGAACACTGGTCTAACATTTAATGAGAGAGTAACAGTGGAAGATGTTACCAACAGTGAGAAGGACTGGCAAGACTTCTGGGCATCAGAAGAATAACCTATTTGCACTTTTGCTCTCATTTGCACGCGCCCGCGTATAGGGGACAATTCAGGCAGTGTCCACCATTGCTTGATCTGTCCCCATTTTCATGTATTATTAAAGAGTCAAAGGAACGCACCTCATGCAACTCTCCAACTCCGTCTGCATCGTTGACTTCTTCCCCGAGGCATTTATTGCTGAAGCATGTGAAGAAAAGGGTGTGAAGACTGTTGTCAAGCGTTTCATCAAGCGTGTGACTTTCCCCTCTGATTATGGCAAAGCACAGCAATCTTGGTCTGTTGTTACTGCTCTCACCTTCTCACATGAGGTTGCTGAGCGTATTGCTAACGGTGCACAGGTTACTGGTTTCAATGTAGACAAGTGCCCTGATTCTTACACTCCCTGCTTCTGCTGATATTCTACGTTATTTCTTTTTTCTCTCATGACTGACTTCATCTGTGCATACTTTGGTAAATCTTCAGAAGGGAAAGAGTGGACTATCACTGCTCGTGGGTTTGAATCACTCAAGCAAGCAGAATCACACGGCAAGTTTATGATGCCAGTCCCAGGATGTTTCGGTTTCGCTGTTATTTCAGAAGAACCAGATTCCTGGGTTGTGTTTGACCAGTTCAGCATACTTTCTGGCAAGGAGTACATCACCCGCGATGACTTTCAAAATTTCACTGTAACCCATGCATGATCTCTTCGCTGATACATTTCAGCAAATAAATAAACTATCAATCTACAAACAACCGATGCAATTCTTTGTTTCATCTATCGAGTTCGATTTCACTGATGATGAATACTCTGAGGGCGATGTTCCTCTAGAGACACAAGAAGAAACGATTGATGATTGTATTGGTACATGGGAAGCAATCGATGAAGACGATCTAATCGAAGAAATCACATGTGCCGCAGGTTGGTGCATCAAGTCCATCGATTACACTCACGTTCTTAACTGAAACCGATGATCACTTCCAAAGCACAAATTCTCAACATCATGAAAAACTGTGATGGGGCAGATACATTGACCAGAGAACAAAAGTTTGAGGTTTTTGTTAGGGTGTGCGATAACATGTTGAAGGAAGGTAGACTTTCCACGGTAAATCATAGGCGTTGGACTAACATTTATTGAGTGTGCCAGTTCGCCAGGTGGTTTTCCCGTTTTGTATCACCGTGAACTACCGCGCTCCCTCAGATCTGCAATACTACGTTCATGGAAAACAAAGCAAACGATTCAATGATCTCTCTCCTTCAGGATTCTAAGTTCATCGATGCCATCCAGTCGATGCAATCCTTCGCCTTTGAGATGAACCCTGACATCGACATGTGCTACGACTATGTGTGCGAAATGGCAGGCATTTCTACCTTCGTTGCTGATGGTCCCGCATGGGATCTTTTCTACGATATGTGGGAAGTTGTAAAGGAAGAAAACGGTCTCGATTGATGGCAAAATACGACTCAAATTACTGGAAACACATTAACAACGACATGACAAGATCTGCTTATCAATCTTACATCGAACAGAAAGGATATACACAGAGTGAGTGTTACAAACCTGCTGTCAAACGTGAGTTCCCGTTGACAATCTATGGTCGCACTTTTGAGACTGAAGAAGAATATAAAGAAGCAATCCACGACATGCTGAATGGCATGTGACGGTCAGATAAGTGTCACACAATTTTGGCACTGCCCTCAAAATAGACTATTGTATTATCAAGTTCAAATTATTTCATGACTGTTCAACTTCAACCACGAATCATCAACGGCACATCTTACGATATGCCCACGGTTGGTGGTATGGATCGTTGCCAAATTAACACCCGTTTGCATTACATCAACGTGGAAATGGACAAACTTAAGATGAAACAAGCATCACTGATTGCTATGCGTGATGAACTCGATCGCCATGCAGAAATGGAAGAACGAGCACAGAACGCTGATAATCTGTTCGA
>CEON01025889.1_pt1 | contig 17740 bp, 12 predicted proteins | sample 530291 | NCBI WGS metagenome assembly CEON01 (sample SAMEA2619888, study PRJEB7988) | marine metagenome | biome: marine biome (ENVO:00000447); feature: surface water layer (ENVO:00002042); material: "saline water (ENVO:00002010), including plankton (ENVO:xxxxxxxx)" | depth 5 m
TTAATTTTATTGTTATTTTTTGCCGCCAGTTACTAGTCTTTTAGCTACCTCCCAAGCGTATAGAGTTGGACCTATCACTGGGATAGTATACTTAGTTAAATCAAACGCACTTTTTACTATACTTTTTCTTTTTTGTTTTTTAACACCACTCATTAAATCTTTTATTGTAGATTCTAATTCTTCTTTACTTATATCACCAGCCTCAAATTGAGCTTGCAGTTCTGTTATCTTACCTCTATATTCTTCTGGTATATCAGCAAATTCATTAAAAGTATCAATAACACTAGATGGTTGTTCTACTGGTTTATATAGTGGATTTTGTTGAGCTATATAATTAGAATAATATTCAGTTAATTCCGCATCCAGTTGTTGTTTGTAACCTGGATCATTAATCATAGTATTAGCTAAAAATTGAGCCTCATCACTATCTATACCATCTTCAACATTTATATTGCCATCTTCAGCGTACGCGTTTATACTTTCAGATGTTAAACCTAAGTCAACATATTTTTTTGACATTAATTTAGTTACAATATCTCCATAAAATGTTCTATTAGGTATTATTTCACTATGTATAAGCGATTTAGTTTTACCGTTCTTAACCATTCTAGATACACCGTAATTTATAGCGTTCATATCAGGTGGTGTTTTACTTTGTAATTGTTTCAAAGCTAATGCCTCTGTTGTGCTAGCAAATTTTGTATCTTTACTATTTCTATCTCCTATTTTTTTAAGTTCATTTAAAGATATCCATTCGTCATTCATCATTACTCCTAGTTGATTTTTATTATCAGCATTAGGATTTGGATTTTTTATTAACTTACTTTTCCCACTTACAGCATCTAAATAAGCTGAACCTTCTGGACTGTTTTTAAATACATCTATCAAGCCTTCTTCACTATCAGCTGATATAGCTGTATTTTCTACTAAATTAGAATAATCTTCATAACTAGCAGCTAACTCAGTTAAATCTTTTATAGCTAAGGTTTTATCTCTTTTACTTCCTAGTATAAAATTATTTCTACCACTTTGTAATTCATCATATAATATTTCAAAATTATCATCTGACAAAGTAGCTCCATTCTTCATAACGTCATCAACAAACTCATCGTATTGTTTTCCTATTTCCCCAAAATATTGAGTTAAAGCTATACCTGTTCCAGCTATTGTTTGACTAACATTTGATATAGCTTTAGATGCACCTAGTTTACCTAGATCACCTGAGGTATCTGCCATAGCTGCTTCATACGCGCCTTGTTTTAATCCAGCTGAATATTTAAACGGTGATTTTATATTATTCTTCATATTAATTATCTTTTTATTTGAGCTCCGCTAGTTATATCGTCTTCCGTATATGGATGGAATGGTTGATTATTCCAATTAAAGTTTTGCCATTTAGAATAATCCATTCCAAATTGATTAATCATCTGTTGTCTATGTGTTTTAAAAGCTTGGCCAAATGGTGTTAATGTTCCTCCGTCACCACCACCTGATTGAATCATGTCACTTGTTGCTGTAGAAACTCTACCTCCACCACCAAGCCCATCAAAAGCGCCAGCCTGTAAACCAGCTATACCAGCTTGTGCTACACCACTAAACGCACTACCGATAGCATCGAATCTAGCTTGTTGAGCCATAGCTGCTCTTTGTCCATAAGCTGCTGTTTCACCTTGTGCCATACTTAATAATGTTGTAACTTTGTTTCTTTCAAGATCTCTTGATATTAACTCTCCTCTTCTTTCAAGTGTTTGTAATCTACTAGCTTCTTGTTGTTTTAATCTTTGATTTGCTGATTCTTGTGCGCCAATACTAGCTGCAGATCTTTGCGCAGCTAATTGTCCTTGTTGAGCTAAAGCTTGCGCTACGGATGCTATGCCAGAACCACCAGCTGCTCCTCTCATGCTATCAAGTATATTAGCTTGACTTTGTTGAAACTGTTGAGCTTCAAATTGAGCTTGTTTTTGATTTATAGTTAAATCCTCCATAGTGTTCTCCATGTTTAGATATGGATTACTAGTGTCTAGATCAGAATATATCTGCTTCATTCTGTTCATTTCTGCTCGACTTTCTCTTTCTTTAGCTTCGGCCGCTCTCTGAGCTCTTCTAGCCTGTCTACTAGAAATTATACCTCCAAGTAAAGATGAACCAGCAGATATTCCAGCTGCTATTAACGGTACTGGTATCTTAAATGGACTACTTTTTTCTTCTGACATATTAATTTTATTTATTGTTTCTATTATATAATTACACTTCTTAATAGTTATTTACTGCTTTCAAACACCTCACAAGCTGTGGCGAATAATTCAGATTTAGCTTTAGAATTATTTTTAAACTGAACCTCACTATAATACCCAAGCATTGACGATGAGTTAACCTTGTTATTTTTACTAAAAAATATATAACTAGTTGGATTACCATTCGTTCCATCTGTGGGTGGAATAATATTATCATCAGCACTACAGGTTATTGTTGTTATATCACTTCCCGTTGAATCACTAAAAGATATACCCGTGATAACACCTATTTCTACCATACTATTATTAACGTTAAACTCGGCTTGAGAAGTTGGATTAGTATAATAAGCTGTGTCACCAATTTGAACTGATGAATTTAGTGACTCTAATTTAAAAGGAAAATTTAATGTTATCGTTATCATTATTGTATATTTTTTGTTATTAAGTATTTAACACTATTTCGCTTAAATTTAAGTTCATAGTTGTGTCTTCTAATCCCCATTTATGAACTTTAACAGTTGCTGTTATAGTAATAGTTTCACCTCCAGAAGCTGTTTTAGATATATTAGTTATAGATAATTCTGTTCCACCATTATCTTTAGGACTAGAATTAGACCATCTAGTATTTTTACTATTTGTTCTAGAAAATTTAATCGGCTTCAAGGTCTGAGGACTTTCATCATGAGTTGAGAAAGATGTTCCTCCACTTCCAGTTAATAAATAACTAATATTAAACTTAGATGGAATTCTATCTGTTGTACTTGGTTTGTCTATTCTTTTATCAACTTCTCCAGCATAACTAGCTGTACTAACTACACCAGCGGAAGTAGTAACTCCATTTTGATCTGTTATGGTATACCGACTAGTATCGCTCTCACTAGCTGTTAGTGTTAGTATAGGATTAATTCTTTGATATAAAGTATATGTTGGTGATGTTGTTGGTATTCTAGAACTCAAAGTGTTATCAGATGTTATATTTATAGCATATGATGACGCTCTTCTAAATTTAACATCGGTATTATCCGCCATTGTTATAGATCCTGATAAGGTACACTCATTAACGTTATCATCATCTGGATTCAATTCTGTAACAATAATTGTTTGATATGGTTTTATACTAGCAGATTCTATTTTATCTCCAACTTCAACTCCAGTAAGACTATCAAATATAACTTTAGTAGCACCACTTACAGCCATACTACCATTAACTTTTGTAGATATTATTTCTGGTAATCTATCAAATTTTTGTTTAAAAGTAAATCTACCAGTCTTATCTAATGTTCGGGAAATACAATTAATAGTACCACCTAGTCCATCTTTTTTAGTAGCATTTCTATTAGTTGAACTTAATATAGATTCTTCTGTACTATTAGTAGTTACAACTAGTGCTTTTCCAGTTTTTGGATTCGTTTGATCAGATACTGTTTGTCTAGATTCTGTTATTCTATTAACAGTTATTTCAAATGGAGTATTTGGTTGCCCAATTACAGTAATATCTCTAGTCTCTCCATATTGAGATATATTACTTTGTTTAACTTTTAGTCTGTCTATAGATAAAGATGTTCCAGGTATAGTTACTTCTTTGTAATTTATTTTATATTTTAATGGATCAACAACACTAACGCTATTACTATATATCACATCGAACGTGTATGTAGTAATATATCCACTAGTTTTTTCAGTACTAGTAGTTAGTATTCTAACCTTGTTAACATCATTTCTATTTACAGCTGTTATTGTTGGAGTTTTTAAAAAGCGTTTATTTGAATCTGCTTCAATTTTTAAAGTTGCTATAACAGACTCAGTGTTTGCTGATATTTTGCCAGATAAAGTATTTACTGTTTGCTCATCGTAAAATCCTCCTCTTATTGTTTCAGTACTTAAAGTTGTTGTATACGTTTTGCTAAACGCAACTCTTCTTGAGTTCGTTTTTGCTTTCACATCTTTAGGTGTTATTGTTACCGTTGCCATAAGTTAATTTATTATTTGAATTTTCCAGTTTCTTATATTGTTCTCAATTGGTTCGTTTGATATTATATCTCCATAACTTAACCCATTTGTAGGTCCTGGAACAATTTGTATTTTATCTTTAACATATATTGAGTTTTTAATATTATTAGAAAAACTCCATGCAGGATTAATTTTTATTTTAAATAATATCGCATTAGCTCGTGATCCTCCACCAGATTTAGGAAATATTTCTGTAGCAGTATAATACGATGTATCCAAGTCTATCATTTCAATTTGATCTCCTGATTCATTTATTGTAACCATATTAGAAGGATAATTTCTAACAAACATGTCTCCTATTACTGTAGTTTTTCCAATATATTCTCTTAATATCCAATTTTCAACATCTAAATATACCTCTTCGTAATCTTCAGACTTACTGCGCTTGTCGTTAAATAGCACAGCCCACAGTTTCATATATATGTATTCAGGAACATCACCACTACCAATTGAATCACCATCATTAAAATTAAAATTAGACTCTGTTAAACTAGATTGTTTTAATTTATAATTTTCTTTTAAATAGCTAAACGATCCTCCATCTGTAAGTGTATTACCTAGTTCATCTGTTATTTCAAAATAAGGAAATAAACCAGGATTTTTTGTATCGCCCCCATAAGCATAGTGCCACATACTTTTAGTTGGAGCTGTACTAAATATAGATAACGGTTCTGATGGATTAACTACAACTTTATTTCTTTCAGTTCCCGTTATCATTTTCACAGGTTGATTTTGGTATTCCACAGCTTGACCATCAAAATCTATATTAAGAGTAACATCACTATTGGGCATTTGAAAACTAGGAAGAAGCCTAACTATAGCCATAACTTTATTATCTAATGAATAACCATCTTGGCCAGTTCCTCCTGCCTCTGGCGATACGTAATCAGTGTTAAATAATCTTATAAATTGTATTTCACCAGGTATACCTTCTGGCACCCACATTAAATTTGGTGCGAACGCAAATGTTAAAGCTTGATTTGGTGTAAACCATTTTCCTTTCTGTCCTGGACCTTCTTCAGCGTTATAGAAAAAAGTTTCTTGTTCAACTCCTCCTATATTTATATCATCTACTGATATAACATATCCAGGATCTGGTTCTATTAATAACACATAATCCCCCTGTTGTACATATCCTTGCGATTGCATTTGAGTAGCTAATTGTTGTGAAAATCCAGATGCGTTATCTATATCTTCAACTAACGAATCTGATAAAACCTGTGTAACCATAGTGCTGCTACTTGGAGAATCTCCTTCTTCTTCAAACGCTTGCCATGTTGTTACTGAGCAATTTAGTAGGTTATCTTGTGGCATAATTTTATCTATTTATTAATTCAATTCTATACGGCATTCCAGTGTTGCTAAAAGATTGTTGTGATATAACGTCTTGTAATTCAAGACCAGCTATTGGTTTAGGTTTTAAAAATCCTTGTTGAATTATACCGTAATTAAAATCTTGTCCACCCCATTCTCCACTAAATAAATCTCCTAAAAAAAGCCAATTTGGATTAACTGGAATTTTAAATAAAATTGCACTAGTAGAAGATCCATAACCTGAATTCGGAAATATTTCACTCTTTATAACATTTTGAATTACATTATCTGTATCACCTGTTACTGTATTTAAAACTGATTCTGTTTCAAAGATATCTCCTACAATCACTGAATTTGGATTACTAGGAATCTCATAAACCATATTTACGTTATTAAAATCAACATAACCCTCTATATCACAACCCGTATATCCAATAACCTTCACATATATATATTCGGGAAAGTTACCATTACTCACACCATCGTTTGGGCTTAGATCAAATGATATACCTCTATTACTTGGATACACGTCTAAAAAAACTTGAGTTGAACCATAAACAAAACTAGCTCCATTTTGTCCGTAGTCTATAAATTGTGCTTGATAATTATTAGTGCATCCAACTACAGAACTTGTATAGTCAGCACCATTTGACCAAGAGTTTACGGCTTGTAAACCTATAAAACTTGAACTTCCACCTCCATTAGTTTCAGATTGTGACCTAAGATTAAGATATAGTGGATTTTCTCCTACATATGGAACAGCTGCTCCATCAAAATCAATATTTAAAGTTAGACTATTAGCTGGCATTTGAAAATCAGGAACAAGCACTACAAGAGCTAAAACTTTATTTTCTAATGTTGAACCATCTGTATTGTTAGTAGTGTTATAATCTGAATTAAATATTGTTACACTTTGTATTTCACTTGGTACGCCAGGAGAATAAGTTAATGGTGGTTGAGTTTCTGTTGACGCCCAAGATCTATTATTATATGGATATACATCAAGATTAGCTCCTTCAATATTACTTATAGTTATATTATCGTGAGATATAGTATAATTAGGATCAGCCTCTATAACAAGTAAAAATGCTCCTTGTGGTAAAGTTCCATTAAAAGAAGATAACGCGGGATGTGAAGCGAAATCAGTTGGAATAGCTTGTTGTTCTAAATTAGCAGCTGAAATAGAATCGTTTTCAAATTCAATCGCTTGATATACTGTTACTGTGCAATTTGATAAATTAGGCATTGTTTATATTTTTTATTATAATCACGTAGCATCTAAATCGTCCGCGTCATCATCGGGTAAATTTTGAATAGTAAATGTAAATTCATTTTCACCAGGTGTAGTTTGAATTACCGCGGTTAAAGATCCTATACCTTGAACAGAAAATTCATTTGTATCTAAGTTATCAAAATTAGTAGTATCTCCGTTTATCTTATTAAACCACTTGTTTTCTTTATTTTTAAATTCTGGCACATTACCACTCTGCATGTCTGTTGTGAATGATTCAACATACCAACCATCTTTATCAACTAGATTAAAATACTCTCCATCAGATAAATTAGAAATAGTATTACCAGCTGCATCATCTTTAGTGGTTAAACCAGTTTCATTATCAATATTAGTATGTTTTGTTACTCTTGCTTGAGACCCTTCGTAGTTTATTGTTTGAAAAGATTTCACTGAACCAGGCATATCATTGAATAAAACATTGATAGATGATTCTGTATAATTACCATAAAATGTATTATAATTATCAACCAATTCTCCACCGTCCCCAGTAATAGAAGCTATATTATGTCTGTATATATAAGCGTCTTTTGTTGTTAAATACGAACCACTAATAGATGCTCCAGTATTAGGGTGGAAAGACTTGAAACTAACCCAACCTTTAGATCCCTCGTTAAATGACACTGTTTTATCTTGGAATATATTATTTAATGTAACATTATATTCACCATTAACAACATCAAATGTTCCAATTATATTTTGTGTTGATTTTAAATTTTCTCTAAAATATGTTTTCATTCCAACATTTGATATTGGTGTTAAACCATCTCTAGATAATCTTAGTACAGCACCTCTTTGTTTATCCGTAAAGTACATTCTAAAATTATCCCAAGCTAATGATTCTGGATTTTGTGATATACCATAGTCACCAACAAAAGGCACTGCTGTTCCCAACACTCTATCTGTTGCTGTTAACTGCGGATTACCATCAGCATTAAATAATGCGTCTTTATTTGATAAAACTTTTAAAACTTTATCTTCTGTAAACACAACAACATCTGTATCTCTAGTTTTTAAAGCTTGTATAGATCCATAACTAGGATTTAAATCTTTAGTTATTTTTTCAGCCATGTTAAATTCGTTAAGATCATTGACACCAGACGTTGAATTATATATTCCTGAATATATTAAACCACTACTCCTTGTTTCTTCTTTATAATCTCTGAGCGTGGTAGAAACCTTTATACCGTTATCTAACATCGGTGAATTAAAATCGTCTCTTATTCTATCTGATTCTACACCGTTACCAAACGAATAACAATTAAACCAACCTAGTTTTATAGGATATTGCCAAACATCAGTTTCTATCTCGTACCAACCAGTAGCTTTTGCAACAAATACTTGATATGTTACCCCATCTGTCATCCAACTAGAATCATTTATCCACAAGTTCGATTCAAGACCGCTAAAGTTGTTTAAATAAATACCACCAGGAGCTTCACCGCCAACTACGCTAACATCGCTGTTATCAGAAATTATAGTATTCCAAACATCTTCTCCACTATTGTCAGTAAAGGTAACACTATTATCTTCACCTTCATTTTTTACTAAGTTAACACTATACCATGTTTGTTTATTAAAAATATAAGTATCATTATTTCCATCACCATCACTATCACTAACTTCTCTACTTACATAATTATTTATTCTACTTCTAGTAATTGTTCCATCACTGTGTTCAAATGTTATAAAACTACCAATAGGTAGTTTATAGGTATGGTCTACTATATTACCCGCTGCATTCGTAGACGACACATTTACTACTGGAATATCACCCATGTGATCTATGTAGGAAACATGATGATCACTAGTACTATTTTCAGATAAATCAACAACTACCTCAGATCCATCTTCTTTATTTATTATACCTCCTACTTTAGAATTTATAGGTACAAATCCTAACGTGTTGTCGCTACTCAGCGTCATTGGTATAGCATGAGATGCTTCATAATATATATCCAAGTTTGCGTCTTTTTTAGGCTCAGTTTCCCAACACGCGCCATCTGTAACATTTTGTAATTCTTGACTACTACCTTGTTCTACAACTCCTGTTAATATAGATACTTGTAATGAAGCAGACGAACCATCGTGAGGTGTTTCTCCTCTTGGATCAAAATCTTCAAAATTAAGTCCGTTAGACAAGGTTTGTCCAGTGTCTTTATCGTATTCTCTAAATTCTATTGTACAACTTTCTCTATAAACCTGTTTATCTGTCGATTCTTGTATTCCACAGTGTTCTTGGATATTTATCGAGTTACCTACGCCATATATTAGTACACCATGGTAAGCATACACATCGGGATCATAAGAACCAGGTAGAGCATCAAAATCAGATGGAGATAAGGTGTGTGATGAGACGTCATAAGTAGTTAAGTCTACTACGTTAAATATACCACATCCACTATTTTGAGGCCAATCCCAAGTATTAAGAGTACTCGGTGGTCCTAACACGGGATTAATATAATCAGGATAAACTAAAGTATATAGATCTCCTGGATTAGTACCATAAGCAGCTAACAAGTTGGTTTCAGCTGTGATATTACCTCCATATGACCATATATGGAGATTATCCCAAGCACCATTCATCCCATATGGATTTCCAGATGATGTACTCCAAGAGTAAGGCATAGTCTGACCTCCATCGTGAGCATGTGAAAATATTCCTTCCCCAACGGTTATATAGTATTTTTCTGTTGGATCTTGAGGGAATTGAAATATGCAGCCAGGTTGACTTAAAAAATCTATTAACTCGTTAGATTGTATACCATCACCACGTTTTGATAAATTTATTCTACCTATTCCTGATGTTGCACCCCCTTCGGATAAACCTGGTGGTCTAAAATTATTACATTCTATGACCGTAGTGTTTGAAGAATCTACCCCCATCTCCGGTTGTGCTTCATCCCAATCCCACCTACTACATCTTGCACTATCAATAAATATAGCGTCTGATTCTGATAAAGAACAACCATCCCAAAAATCTCTAGTTTCTGAACCGTAGTTTAGTATTTCTACTCCATAAGGATTACCTTCAAAATCAGCTGGTATATTATCAAATCCATAACAACCAAGAGCCATGTATTTAGCTTCTTCATTCGTTGCAAATCCATCTGAAAAATCACCTTCGGAGTCTGCATAGGTTCCACTTATTGCTTCGTTATATTGAGTAGAACTAACATAACCTATATTATACGTCGCAATTGGAGAAAGTGTATCTACATCGGGAGATGTTTCTGTCAAAGCGGACATAAGTATCGCATCTTTTTCTATTAACACAAAAAATCGTCCGTCAAATTCAGGTTTATTTTCTACAACTTGTTCTTTAAATTCTAAGAAATAAGTTAATTGACTACTACCATCAGTTAAAGTATAGCCTGCATCAGTGAACTGTTGGAACATATTAGCATCCTCACCAAATGTTTCGTCCCAACCTATTTCACCGTTTTCATCTGTTGGGTTAGATATTCTAGTAACAGTTTTCCAATTTTCGTTTCTAATAGTTTGTATGACATTTCCAGTTGAATCAATGGTTTTACCAACCACTCTCACATATAAATCTCCTCTTATTTGATAATTATTAAGAAAGTTCAACCACTCAGCTGAGTTTATCTCTAAATCAGTTCTAGTCATTAAAGCTTGAGGATCTGACGTATTCAACACTGTGTTAGTTACTGTTACGTTAGACGCAAATATATTGCCATTATCTGCTAAATTATCTTGAAAAGCAAAAGCGTCTATTTGCAGCTCCCCAACTATTCTATGATCTATTTTTATAAAATCAGGAGCTTCATTTTCTATGGCTATGATTTTATATCTAGCTTTATCTGTTACAGGTTTTTGACTACCATGATGATTTTTTAATATCAAATAAGTTTCTTCATCAACTTTATTTCTATCAGCAGATGGAAAAGACAACCAAAGATTGTTTTCTTTTTCAGCTCGATACCAATAATCCATTACTAGATTGTAATACTCATTGGTAGTTTCTTTAATGTAGTACTTTACGTAATCCATCCATTCCATTGGCTCACCATTACCAGTTACTTCATTTGCCCACTGTTGAGTTAAGGTGAACGTGTTTTTAAGTGGAGCCAATTGTTTTTCAACAACAATATCACCAGTAAAACTTTCAAAACTAGTACCATCCCCCATTGTGTAACCTGAGGATATAACTGGTGTTTCTCTACCGTATTTATCTCCAAATACCATTCCCCATTTATAACTTCTAATAGATTTTATAGATTTTTGAGGAGTACTAAGAGATGCTGAATTATCACTAGATAAATTTTGAATTAGATTTACAGGAAACGTAACATCATAACCTTGCGTGTAGTTAGCGTATAATAATCTGCTACCTGTTATTTCTTGAGCTAGAGCGTATTTAGGAACATTGTCCCAAGCTCTAAGTATTTGATTAGAAGGTAAAGCCCTGTGTATCATTTCTGATGTCACGTTTAACTCACCTGTTTGCTGAGAATCTGTACCTGTTAATGGACCTGGTGTAAACAATTCCCACTCTGGGTCGGTTTCTTTATTTATAGTTTTTATAACATACACGCTAGGTGAATCCGTTGTTTTAAATAGTATATCTACAGCTGCAACATCCAAAGGTCTTTCTTTATGTAAAGGTATAAAATCTTTTACTACTAATTCTTTAATAGTGTTAACCATACCTAAGTTGTAAGCTTTAACAACGGTGTAGTCAAAATTACCAGGTTTAAAAACTATTTCTGACCAAGGTGAGAAAGAAGAATATTCACCATCTTCATATTTATATCTATATCCAAATCTTGGAAATTTTAATTCAAACAGACCTTTAACTAAATCCACATTAACGTCATAACCAACATTACCTTCTTGTATCGAACCTTCTGTTGATATTAACTCTATTGATATAACGTCCGTAGGTGTTAAGCTAAACTCGTAAGCATCTTCAACTTGAGATTGGTAAGATATAAATTTGTATCGTGCGATATTATCAGCGTCGTCTTCTTCTGTAAAAATCAATATATCGTCAGGTCTGTATTTAGTTCCAGAAAATCCAGATAAAGTTATTGTTTCACCTATAGTTACTGCGCCCTGCAAGTTTACTTCAACAGTAGTGTTAACATCACCTTGTGCTCTTTCTTGCGTGTCTATAGTTGGTGGAGTTGTAGGTGCTTTTCTTATAACAGTTATATGTTCTTCTAATAAATCACTATTTATACCAAGTAAAGATTGATCTGATTCGTTAGGAAACTCTAAACTACCAGCTTCTACTAACTGCTTTGTAGTTGGATTTTCTAACATCAATTTGGTATGAGTTTTTCCATCATTAGCAACACCATTGATATTTGTACCAGCTTTACATCTTTCTATGTTTATCTTTTTAGGTTCAGTTCTATTATCTGTCCAAAATAAAAATTTGTCAACAACATTTATACCTGTTATTTTATCTTTAAAAAGATTATTATCAGCAGGTCTTAAGTTTAATAACTTTGGATGTTCAAATATAAAACCTACGATATTATCGTCTATAATTAAAGTTTGCTCAGTATGTAATGTTATAACATTTCCATTTATAGATTTTATTTTAGCACTATCAAGTTGATCAACACCATCAATATTAATGGCTTTTATGGTCATACCTACTCTATATTTAGATCCGTCAGAGACGGTTATTTGAGTCCACGTACCGGTAGGAGACGCGTTATCACCAAGCACACCTGTTGTAGTATCAACTACAGCATACACATCTACAACAACTAATGTAGTTTGTCCATCAACGTGTTGTTCTACTATAGATTCAGTATATATAGTTTCACCTGTTATCTGCTCAATTCCGTTTGGTTGAATACTGTTGTTATTATAAAACAGAAAATACGCGACATCGTTTTTCTCATCAACAACAGTCGCAGCACATTTGTGATTAAGTTCGTCACCAATAGAGCTACCGATTACATCATTTCCTTTTATATTTTGAACAGTACCAGATGCACCTATCCCATCGTCATCACCACCAGTGGTTCTAACCTGTATGTTCATAGCGCTTCTATATTGGCCGTTTGGCACAAGTCTCTCATCAAGATCCTTGTTCATTTTTCCGCCTTGAAAGGTGTGTTTAATTTCTGGCATATTAAATTATTTTATTTGTTTACCCATTCCTTTTAATACTTGAGTAAATTCTTCTATCTTAATATTTGATAATCTAATTTTCGCTTTTCTAGTTTCAGCAAATTTTTCTTTCTTAAATCTCTGCACAATAAATGGAGGTATATTCGATCTAGTAGAAATTATACCATAAGCTATATGTTTATAACATGCTTCTTCGCAAAACTTGTGTACAACCATTTCTGCGTCTGTACCTAATCCATCGCTTACATATCTAAGCACTATAGTTTTACCAGATAAAACAGAACCAAAATGTATATTACCTCTTAAATTATCTATAAAAAAAGTACCGTTTACTTGAGCGTATTGAGGATCTATACCGTATCTTCTACCTCTACTATCTACTTCTATATCAGTTGAGTCATCAGAGTAAACATCTGATATTGATTGACTTTGATAGTTATTCCAAGTATCACTAGGTGATTGCTCTGTTAATGCGTTATCTGTAAATTGATATACACCATCTGAGTCTTGTGTTATAGCAAATGGATTAGATGTTTTACCCGTAGGGTATAAAGGTTTTTCTATTCCATCATTATCAACTCTAGATATTTTAACGTAATTAACATAATCTTGAGGAAGCGCCATTGTTAGCGTGTTAGGAACTTCTATCTCTTGTGACTTAAAAGAACGAAGTATATCGTATGATAATTCTTGTATAGCGCGCATAGCGTGGAACTGGACATCAGTTCTATTGACTTTAGTTATTATCTTATCTTCTCCGACATAAGCCACTATAAAAGCGTTTATGATATTTTCTAAAGAAGTAAATTGATAAGTACCAAAATCAGAACCAGTGTAATAAGCTTGTTGAGTTGTTCCGTCTAATAATCCCATAATTAATTATTTTTTTCTTGAGTTGACATTTGTTTATCTACTATAGCTGATTGTTGTACATCTGGTTGCTTAATAATAACACCTGCTAATTGTAGTATTCTAGTGACTAAATGTTCTTCTTCAGAAACATGTAAGTCAAAGTTAGTTGCTAAATTAGCATTAAATAAAGCTTTTTCATTAACAACAATATAAGACCAATTAGGCGTATTAGGAGTTCTCCAATAGTGAGCAGTTAGTGTTGTAGTTGTAGATGGTGTTGGATACACTCTAATACTACTACCGCTTTGTTTTACGTATATCATTCTATTTGCGGTAGGTTTAGTAAGAGGGTTGTTTTGAATATATATAAAATCTTTTCTACTCACTTCAACTATTTCACTACCATCTCCAATCGATAACGTGTCTAATTGATGGAGTGTATTAGTTAATTCGGTAGAAAGATCTATATCATTTGTATCGCCAGTTAAACTGATACTTTCTACTATTTTAAAAGCATTAATCTTTTCAGATAATATTCCTATTTCATCAGCGTACTCCATGTTTGTTTTTCTTTTGTGATAAGCCGTTTTAATATTATGAAAGTAATTTTCAAATATTTCCTTTTGTGCTTTATCTGCTAATAAATTAAATTCTTGAGGCGTTATGTATCCTCTTTGTTCTTTATTAGCTAAAGTTAAAACTTTTTGATATACGTCATCTATATTTACTGCCATAATTATTTATGTTTATAAGAAAACTGCTTATTTAACCAAGCTCTTCTTTTATCGCATCCACAATCTCTAAATCCAACGGCTTTAGCTGCTATTTGCGATATAGTTTTTAATCCTGTTTTTTTTGTTATTTTATGTATAGTATCTCCTAATCCTTTTGATTGCATTTTATATATATATATTTATACTAAATATAATTACATAATAAAGTGAAAGGTTACTATTTAAATAAAAATAGCCACCCGTAATGAGTGGCTATATTTACTAGTTTAAAAAGATTACTAGTTTAATCTCTTTTCTATATTTGAGTATATTTCCATACCTTCATCGGTTTTAAACCAAGCAGCTAATGCTGAATATGGATGTTCATCAAACGGAACGTTCATTAATTTTCTATCATTAGAACCCCAACTAAAAGTTCGTTGATCTGAAGATAATTTTAATATCCCCATTTCAGTAGCTCTAATTCCAAAGTTTCTAAGCATCACGTTTTCATCATTAACTAATTCTAAGAATAATTTAGGATTTCTTTTAGCGTATAGTAGTAAATCTCTTTTAAGTTCCTTAGAACTCAACTCATTAACTTTAGATCCAACTTCTACTCTCATTACAGCCTCAGCTGTGTCTATATCTAAATTCTTAGCAGCATTTAAAGCTTCTATTTCTAGTTCTAAAATTTCTATTTGACTAGCCGCTTTTTTAGCTGGTTTAGATTCTTCGAATAATATATCTCTATGTGGGTGATAAAGAGAAAGTAATTTTTGTAATACTGTTTTATTTTTAGGAACAAATAAGTGTCCTTTCTCAAATATAATATGCTCTAATCTTTGATCGCCTTTCATTTCATCAACAAAACAAGTTCTTTGATTAGAGGTATATTTAAGTTCTCTTTCGTAACCTTTTTCTTCGTCAAACCAATATATATTACTACCTCTTATTAAGTATGTTAAAGGTGTTCTATTTTTTGTTAAGTAATATAATCTATCTTTAATTTCCCATCCATCTTCTGGTCCACTTTTTTTTGGTTCTTCTTTAATCTCAGGGATTTTTACTTTTGGTTCCTTCATTGTAACCGTTTCTTCTACTTGAGGAGTTTCAACCTCAACTACTGTTTTCTTTTTCTTTGCCATAATATAATATAATAAAAATTAAAAAAAATATAAGGGCGATACTAGACCGCCCTTATAATAAATAGTGATTAGTTCAATAACATAAAGTTGTTAGCACCTTGAGTAATCAAGCATCTTTCTGATAAATAGTGAACTTCCATAACGTCTTTTCCAGATGTTTTAGCACCTACAGAACCTGTAACCCAAGTTTTGTATTTTCTAGATTCAGTTTGAGAAGCTCTGTATCTAACATGTAAGAAAGGTCTTTTCATATTCTTTCCTAGACTTTGGTCATACACAGAAGAAACTCCTGCTGGTATAACAACACCTCTAATGTTATTAACAGTATCATTTAAAGCACCTCTAGCACCTTTGTCATTTAAGTATTTAAAATCAGATTTGTAGAAATCATAAGAACCTCTTCTAAATCCTGAAAAACCTAAATTAAGTGCCATGTCTTCTTCATTGTTAAATACTCCGTAAGAAGTACCTCCAGATCCGTAAGAATTCATTGAAGCAAGCATGTCATCAATAGCTAGACTAGTAGATCTATCCACAAACATCATGTTTTCTTCAATAGCACCATTTTGATCAAATACAGCTAGCATAGCGTCGAACTCAGCTAAATCAGTAGCAGCGTTAACACCTGTGATACCAGTTGATTGGTGACCTCTTTTAACGATAGCATCAAACAAACCTTGAGTACCAGAACCATCTGCTCCAGTATCAGTACCTGTTTGAAGATCGATAACAGAGTTAGCTACAGTTAATTCACCTTCTAACATTGACATTTCAATGTAATCAGAGAAACGAGCTCTAGTATCACCTTCAGCTTTTAAGTACCAAAGATAACCACTTTGTCCTTCTTCTCCAGAAACTTCAACCCAACCGATAGCAGATGCATCAGATCCTGATACTTCGTAAAAGTCTTTTAAGATAATGTGCTTATTCATATAAGACTTGAACTTTGGTTCGTTACCAGCAGTTCTTCCATCAGTTCCTTTTGCAAACTCAGAACCAACAACTAATATTCTAACAGCACTAGCAGTTGAATCATCAGCTAAACCAGCAGCATCTAAATCAGCCTCGTTATAAGGATGCACTGTTATAGTTGTAGCATCAGCAGCATCAACATAACCTCTAACAGTTGCGTTTGATTGACTAACTAAAACTATATCACCAACTCTAATACCGTGAACGTTACCAGCAGAACCATCAACAGTATTACCATCAATATCTTTAGTGATTGTAATAATGCCGTCACTAGCGTCACCAGCAGGTGAACCAGCAATAGTTCCTTGATAAGCTAAATGTAATCTACCTTGTTCAGACCATACAACTCTATCAGACGTAGAAGCTTCTTCTGCACCTACTTGAGCTAAAAAACCTGAAATTGTTCTATTACCATAAATCTCAGCTTCTTTTTCCATGAGATCTGGTAAATATTGTTGCGCCCACCCTTCTGTATCACTAGACGTAAAGTCCACATAGTTTGAAGAGAGCGTCATTTTTCTTGGGGCAGCGTCAATCGCTGAACCACCATTAAAACTTGTAATTGCCATAATTAATTTATTTTAAAGTTTATTTTCTCTTGTTAATTTTAAATTTGAAATCTGAAGCAGAATCACCTAAAACTTTATACTTAATTCCACCAACTTCTGTTTCACCATGTGTTTGGCGGGGATCTGTATTTATATTTTTATCTTTAGCAACTTGGGTTTTTATAGCATCAGCTTTTCCTTGTTCATAGAAATGTCTAGCAATAGCATCAGCATTCATAGCTGTAAATAAAGATTTATGATAACCCTTAGCATCCTCTATAGTAGTTTTATCTTCTCCAACAAACTTTTCAATAAAGTTATTAATATCGCTCTGGGTTGTCTTTACCTTATCCACGTTCTTTACATTAAATCTAAACTTCTTGTCTCCAATTTCATAATCAAAACCTTTGAATTTTTCATTAAACACATTGTTTGTTTTTTGTAAAAACTTCTTTTTATTTACCTCACTCTGCTTGTTTCTCTCTTTAGATTCCTTATTATATCTATTAAAGAAATCAATAGCTTTTTGTTGTTCTTCGGTCAA
>CEON01032012.1_pt1 | contig 17705 bp, 3 predicted proteins | sample 530291 | NCBI WGS metagenome assembly CEON01 (sample SAMEA2619888, study PRJEB7988) | marine metagenome | biome: marine biome (ENVO:00000447); feature: surface water layer (ENVO:00002042); material: "saline water (ENVO:00002010), including plankton (ENVO:xxxxxxxx)" | depth 5 m
TCCAAGTTACACGTAATGCTTTAAATGCGTTATCTGTATTAGTACCATAAGTATCATACGGTTTTATAAATGAAAATCCACCTTTATTATTTCCACCTTGGAATAGACTACGAATACGAGCTCTAGATTCATTCTGATGTTGTTCAGTATATAATGTGCCAGTTCCAGTTTCTGTAGTTTGTTCTACAAATGTAAAGTCTCCTGCATCTAACCCTGAGCCACCGACATAATTAATCTCGCCTGAATTTGTATCTCCACCTGTACCTTTGGTAAATGTAGCCATTTCATACTTATCGGGATATATTCCTGCAAGTCTATCTACAAAATAAGTTGGGTCGTAAAGCCCTGGTATTGGCCGACCTTGAGATATAGTATTTTGGAAAAATTTGTCTTCTAATAAGAATCCGCCACCTTCACTGTTTGTTTTCCCTAAATCTAATCTTCCGAATACATCAATGCTAGACTCTCTTAAAGCCATTTGAGTATTACCATGGGTTTTTAAATCAATTGTCTTCTCTGACCTACTATCTATTACCATTCCACCAGTGCTATTAACTTGGATAGAACCATACTCTGTACCATTTTGATTTTCAAATCTAATGTGGTCAACATTACTAGTAACACCATCTTTAAATATTTGATTTCTTAAACGAAGAGCAGCTACAGGCCTATTGCTCTTATCCATTGCAGAAGCTTCTGCTGAAATAATAGTCTGACTATTATTATAGATATTACCATGGTCATCAATTCTAAATCTTTGGTATATTCTAGGTGAGTCAGCAGTAGCAGCTGTGTATACTGACCAAACACTGGTTGAACTTCCACCACCTGAATAAATACTAGATGTTTCTACACCATTTCGTCGGAATGATATCGCCCTCGAGTGGCCATTAGCTGCACCCTCTGTATCATGGCCAGTTATATTTAAGAATAATGGAGTAGCATTTTTACGAGATATCGCTGCGTATGCTCCACCTGTAGTAGCACTATAATCTACTGCGGTAATGGATACTCCCAAATTAGTATCGTTTACACCAGGACTTACGTCAGTTGTAGCTGCTCCGGCACTAGTTACATTAAATAATTGTAAAGAACCAGTATTTGAGTAGATAAGTTTATTATTTACATTACCATTACCAAAAAGAGTAAAATTACCGCCTGAATCTAGTTGCATTCGAGATGTTAAAGTACCTCCACTGGTACCCCAAGTACTACCATGACCAAATATAAATCCACCATTAGCACCATTAATGATAGCTGGATTATTTGCTCCGCCAACATTTTGGTTACCCATTACAATTCTTTGATTGCCTGAATTTTCTGTGATTCTTAAATAACTTTGAAATGCTCCCGTTCCTGCAACATCTAATTTAAATGAAGGGTCTGTAGTTCCAATACCGACATTTCCACCAGACTTAACATACATTCTAGTAGAAGCATCTTCCATTATCCTTAAATTAGTAGCAGTTACTAAACGTAAATCTCCACCTTTTGCCTGAACATCATGTCCACCTAGATGTAAAAATGCTTCACCATTACCAGATGATTCTAATTGACATGTGCCACCAGCATTTGCAGATGCAGTACCATCATCAAGTGATTTTACATTAATCTTAGCTGATGAACCAGCACTTTCGACATGTAATAAGTGTGCTGGTGATGTGGTTCCTATACCAACATTACCACTATCTTCAATTCTAACTTTTTCGCCACCAGCAGTATCAAATCTAAAATCGCCTCTACTTCTTATTACAGAAGTTCCTGTACTGTCTTTGAGTGATATTGCAACTTCTTCATCTGTAGATTCGAATAAAGCGGCTCCGTTTTCTACTCCACTATGAACATGTAATTTTGTAGTAGGTATTGCAGTTCCGATACCAACTAAACCACCGTCTGAAATTGTAAGCTTTGCTTGTGCTGCATAAGATGATTGAACCCCATCTGCTGCATAACCAATTTGAAATGAATTTTGCAAATAACCCGAACCAATAAACCATTCACGATTGTTTGCACCCGAAGCACTATTTTTATTATCTTGAATTTTAATACCAGCTCCACGCTTTTCATATCCGTCAATATCTATTATAGCAGCATCAGCTGGAGTTCCACCATTATCAGGTACATCTAAGTAAATAAAAGATGAAGACTTTATACTACCAGACACATCTAATGCAACAGTTGGTGCTGCTACATTAATTCCAATTCTATCATTACTAGCATCAACGACTAAAGTATCAGTATCAGAAGTGAATCCACCAGCAATTGTAAGTGTATCACCGGTACTATCACCTAAAATTGTTGAACCATAAATTGTAGTATTACCATAAACTTCTAAATTGTTACTTGTAGTAGATGTTCCTATTCTTACGGGTTTCCAAATATCAAATCTATCATATCCTAATCTTGCAAACATTTTAGTATAAGGAGAATCATTCGTTACTACGTTTGTTACCCATGCAAATCCACCATCAGTTTGTTTCGCAGCATTACCATCAGTCTTTTCAAAGACCATATAATCGTTACTACTAGTACCAGTTCCACCTTCTGGTGCTGCACTATGAATTATTCTACCATAATCACCATTATTAGAATGTGCATATTTAGGTAAATAAGAAGAATCATAAATTCTAAAACCATCACCACTTGGTGTATCACCAGAACCGGCATTTCTGCTATGATTCCAAGAAAATTTATTATCTCTAAATCTAAAATTATCACCTATTGTAGTTAAGTCACCAGTTGTATTTCCTAAAATTGTTGCACCATTAACTGTAAGATTGCCACCTACGGTAGTATTATCACCAACTACTAAATCATCACCAACATCTAAATCAACTCCTACAAATAAATCTTTTGCAATGGCTGCTCCACCGGCTGTATTGATTGATGCTGCTGTATCGTCTTTGCTTGACGCATCAGTAGTATTAGATGTTTTAATTACACCATCTGATGTTATATCTGTTATATCAGTTAAACTACCAGTTAAAGCTGCACCAGCTAAATTAACTGTTCCGGTAACATCTAAGTTTCCACCAACTGTTAAATTACTAGTAATTTCTGTAGACCCGAGGACTCTGAAATTATAATCCCCTAATGCATTAGTTTTAATACCGACATTACCAGATGAATTAACATATATTGCTCTATTACCTTCATTCTGAATATCAATATTACCACTCGAATCAAATTCTAAAAATGTATCGGTATCTCCAACATGTTTAAGTTTATTTCCGACTGAAACATCACCATCTGCAGTAATACTACCATCGGCTTTAATATCTCCACCACCATTTATAGACACACCATCCTTGGTTACAGAAGCAACATGTAATGTTTCCGATGGTGCTATGGTTCCAATACCAACTTTACCATCTTTCTTAATTGTTAAATGAGTATTTGTATTATGAGCTCCTCCAACACCAAGGAACATTGCTGCACCGCTTCCTTTATTAGCATTAGTAATATATGTATACTCACGATTGGTCATAATACCATAACCATCAATCTTAGTCGACTCTCCTACAGGAGTATTATTTTGGTCGGCTGTACTAAATATACCTTCTTCAGCTTTAAAATTACCAGCAACTTTTAATAAAAGACCATAATCTGAACCATCACGTCGTAATTCAGCTTGTGTAGCAGTTCCGATTCCAACAAATCCACTTGAAGCACTTGCATTAAATTGATTAGATGAACCTAATTTTAAATCTCCACTTGTAACATGTAGAGTACCATTAACATCTGTTGGTAATTGAAGAGTATTCTTACTTCCATTTGAAGTTAATTCAGCTCCTTTTTCTGCGATCAGCGCGTTTAGAGATGCTTTTAATGTTGTAAAATCTTCTTGTCTTGGAACGCTTAAGTCGAATGTATCTGTAGTATATCCACCCAAAGGCGAATCTAATCCATAAGTTAAATCACCAGTTGTTATTGCTGTTACGTGTCCAAAATTGTCGAATGAAATTGAATCAATTACTTTCTTTAAATGATAATCAGCATCTGAATCACTTACACTTAACGTAGTATTTCCTGCAACTGAAGATGGTGTATCATGTTCAAATCTGATTGTTTTTGTAGTATGATAATTTGTAGTAAAGTTTCCACCTTCTCTTAAACCAGTTCCTGCTTGTAAAGTTATTGTAGAATTATTAGCACTTCTAGTTGTAATTGTACTGGCTGCAGTTAATTGACCTTGTTGATTAACTGTAAATGTTGGAACCGAAACATCAACTTGATTTGTTCCACTCGAAGTTCCATAAGCAGCCGGAGTAACTGCAGTATCACTAATTGTTACAACCTTAGTAGAAGATTCTGCATCTGCACCAGTAACTGTAATACCAGTTCCTGCATTAACATCGGCCACATAATTACCAGTGGTGTGAGTTCCTAATGTAATTGCATCAGGTAAAACAGTCATTGTACCACCCGACTCAACTTTAATATGAGCTGTTCCAGTAGCACTATTTGCTGATTTAACTCCACCTAATGTAGTAGTGGTTGGTTCAACTAAAGCAAATGTTCTATCAGCAGATAAATCACCGGTACCACTTAAACCTTCTCCTGCTGTCAATGTAATTGTATTCCATGCTTTTTGGTCTAAATCAACAGCAATAGCAACCATATCCGTAGTTATTTCCGTTAAGTTAGTATCTATTTGTGATAAATCAGAATCATTTTGTGTTACAGAAGCTTGGACGTTTGCAAATTCTACTTGACTATCTATACCCATTTGGTTAACGACTTTTCGTAACTCTTCAATGGTATTAGTAGTTTTTAATCCGCCCGCAGGAAAGGCTAATGAATCAGCTGCAGCTAATGCAGTTGAATAATTAGCTGGAAATGTACTAGTTTTATCATCTCCGCCAATTGTTCTTGACGTATAAGATGGTGTATCGTGTGTTCTTGTTCCTACTGGCATAATTTCCTTTTTTTATTTTCGATTGAGAGCTCCGCCTTCAACCAGTTTTAAAATCATATTCTTTAAATCTTGTACTTCTTGTTCTAACTTTTCTATTTTCCTGTCTTTTTTTGACTGGTGTTTCTTTCTATTCATGTAAGCATTATATGAATCATTGTCTGTATTTATAATAGCTTTACTATCTTTTTCCCTAAGTAAGTTAGGATTATCCTTTACTTTAAAATATTTTTTATCTTCCATTATGCTGTTGCTATTGCTCTAAAGTTTCTTGCCATTGGAATAGTTGCTGTATCAGCAGTTACACCATCGCTACCAATCGTAGTCATTACTATTTTAACTTGGAATTTATCAAATGTTTGGCCAGCTGCTGTAGGACTATCATCACTAGGCTTAGTTCTAAAATGTATTTCTTGGAATGAATTAGATACAGGAATTACTGCAGATTCTAATTTCTTATAAGTATCCGAATCATTAAATCGTGCATACATATGTAAATTACATTGTGCTGCTGGTCTTTCAACATCAAGATAACAATCTAATCTAGATGCAGCATTATCTAATCTAACCGTTTTAGTAATATATCTTGCAGTTGCTGCGCCATGTGTTATTCTATCTTCATTTGTTATGCTATTATTAATAGTATTTGCTGTTGTTAATATTGATATACTATTAACATCTATTAATGGTGTTAAAAATTCATCATTGGATAATAATGCGCATCTTAATATGAGCTGGTCTGCTTGAGTTACTGTAACAGTTTCGGGTAACTCAATAGTTTCTCCTGGTGCAATATTATATGTTGAAGCTGAACCAGATGATGTTGGACCTGTTATCTCTAAAGTATATGCTATTTGAGTTTCTGGTAATAATACTTGTTCTGCAAATAAAGTTACAGAATCTACTTTAGTACTAGCACCTGGTAAAACTGCAATAAAGTTACCATATCCTGTATCACTACTGCCTAATCCTACATTCTTAGCTGTAGTAGGAAACTTCATGTGTCTTATTGTAAATTTAAAATCTTTTGATTGGTCTGGTGTCCAGGTAGAAGCATTAGCAGATTTAAGAGCTACACCTGTATATGGGTTCTTTGTAATCTTCTGACCACCAGCTCCAACATCAGTTCCACCAACTTCTGAATGCCATAATCTAAATTCAGGTGAATTAGATAATACTACAATAGCATATTCAACTCCCGATTTAAGATGTATTGGAGATTCAAAAACAAAAGTGGTTGCAGTAGATGCATCTTCACTGATATTTACGTCGGCTGGTTTCTTTTCGATTGAAGTAAATGGAATAATCTTTTGAGTTGGTATACCATTTTCTGTAGTTACTATTTGAATCCTTACTGGTAGTGAAGCATGTTTCTTTCTAAAGAATAAATCAATATCTTTAATAAATACTCCATTTTCATAAATATCAGGGTCAACTAAGAATGTTTGAGCTAATGGGTCAACGTGTCTTACTTTAGCCACTGCAACTTCAGTCGTAGTTGTCACTCTTGAATCTGGTACTACTCTTTCACTAATCCTAACTTGTCTAGTTGATACAAACGTTTCTTCTGTAGTCTGCATTATTCCTCTAGCACTATAATTAGCTTTTGCGTATGTTTCAGCTTCTGTTAAATTATTATCTGTTCTATCAGATAATCTAAATTCTCTTTCTCCTGTAGCAAATCGTAAGAATTGATTATTTGGTATAATAAATACTCCGATTAACTCTCCTGCCGAATCAGTTTTAAGAACACTACTTGTAATATTATTAGGAGAATCGTTTGTATGGTCAACTCGTACAGTATCATCTCTGTGTTCAGTGAAAGTGGCCTTTTGAGTTGTATAACCTGAAATATCAATATCATCAAAGAAAGGATATACTTGTGTATTTGGTTTTAGACCAGTAGCATGGAAGTTAACTTTTCTTGAACGAATAAATGGAATGAATGATGTATCAACAACTCTTTCTCCTTGAGATACTTCAGGCCCCCAATGAGCTTCAGCAAATTGTTGGATTCCTGTTCTTGTTTCATCAAATGTGTTTGTTCTTTGTTCAATCTTTAATCGTGCTCTTCGTTCATTAGTAACCGTATCAGTACCCCCACCAAATGTAGGAAATCTTAAAGTATTTTTATGACCACATTTACAATTTCTCGTATGTTTGGTTCCTCTACCATGCTCAGATAATACTCTTTGAGCACCACTCATTGTGTGCCAACCTAAATCAACTTTTTCTTCACCTCTCCAAGTAGATTTCCATTCTCCCCAACGAGTACCAATCGAAGATAATGTTTCATTCATTATTTGTAATATAGCATCTGATGTTCCGTCTTGGCGAACAAGAACTCTTGGTCTTTTAGTGGTATCTCTCCAATGGTCGCTTTCTGGTGATAATTTAAGTTCTCCTACCCAAGATGCTACATCGAATGGATTTACACTAATATCAACGCTTGCAAATGGTTGGTCAATTAAAGTTTCAATACTAGTAGCAGGTAATCTTATTTGGTCTTCCGCCCCTATTGCTGTACTTCCTGCAGGTGAGTTATCATCGGCTGTATTTGAGGTATTATATATATCAAAATCGGCTGCAGTAAATGATGGTCTTAAATTTCCTGTTTCAGGTTCAACTGCAATTGCATAGCCTGGGTCTGAAGGGTCACCTACACCGTGTCCTTTAAATTCATCTACAATAATACCATTTTTAAATCTTTCACCATTGCTATCAAAAATCTGTTTTTCTTTTGTAGATTGTTCTAATAAAGATAATGAAGAATAATATTCTAGATTAGTAACTCGTCTTGCAATTTTACCAATATCACGCATTGTATATCTTTTATTATCGATATATCCTAACTCAATATCTTGAACATTCTCAGTGAAGGCTGGAATATCTAAATCATAGAGTTTCATTGAATCATTAGGTGTAGGTTGAGGTGCATTTCCTGCAGCATCACCTTCAAGATATGATACTTTACCACTAGAACGTAATACAATTTTATCATGTCTTGGTAAATAACTTTCTATTGCACCTATATTAATAATACCATTAGGGTCAAGAGAAGTCGATGAACCTCTAAAATCTAACGTATCTAATAAATGCATACTTTCAAAAAATCCTACATCTCGTCTTTCGATAGTTCCACTATCTAACATATTAGAATTAGTAGAATTATTATAAGAGTCAACTGAAAAGTAATCACCAGCTCCATGTGAGAAATGACGATATGAAACTTTAATTGCTGTACTTGTTACAGCACTAGTACAAACTAGTTTTCCAACTCCATAACTTGTAGATGTTTGACCATCGTCTAATTGGAAACTGCTACTAAAATCTGTACCTGGAGTGTCTGAAAGAGAAACAATATTTACAATATCATCATTTGCAAGAGTGATTGTATCACCAACAGCGTAAGATGCTGCTGGGAAATTTTCACTTGCTGTACCAATTGTTTTATCTCTGGCTGTACCTTGTTTTCTATGAGAATATTGAACATCTACATTTGAAAACCCATGGCCTGATGCTAATGTAAGAGTTGCTCTATCTAATCCTGCGCTATTTGTTGAAAGCGCTACACTCTCAACTACTGCAGGACTTCCACTCGCAGAGTCAACTACAATATATTCGTTTGGATTATCGTGATAAAATGAATCTGGCGCAGTAACATTTAATACTACAGAGTTAGTTGATACTGATACTGTAGTTTCTGTTTTTCTAACTGGTATATCAATAACTGTAGAAGTTACACCAGTTGGAAGTAAAGTTTTTATTGTAGATTCAGGTAATAAAAATATACTATTATTTTCTTTTACATCTTCTAATCTAAACCCCGGTTCAGTATCAGGTGTAGTCATAAAGAATGTTGCACTACCATCATCATCTGCAGCACCTTCAATATATCGTGCTTCACTTAAAAATTTACCTGCAACTAATGCAAGATTACTTATATAAAGTCTATATAATCTTCCTGTATATTCTAATCCTCGTACAGTACATGTACCAATTGTAGTTCCACCTGATGCTGTCTTTAAAGTATATTCAGTAGTATTATCATTCATTGGAAGAAAGTCAATAACATTACCTTCAATATATGAACCTTGTGCTGCTTGAATTTGATGCCCTTGGTGTTTATGAGTTTCACGAGCTTTATTAACAGTAATATCTTGTTTTGCTAATAATTCAATTCTTCTTCCTTTTACGTATGCAATAGAAGGTTCGACTGTTGCTACAAATTTAGATGAATCACCACCAGAAGTATATCTACCTCTATTTTTTCCTGTATTATTATGTTCTCTTATATCAACAATGAATGGTCGTAAAGCATAATCTCCACTTTCTTCAAATGTTCTAGTTGCTAATACGTCACCAATTTCAGAATATTTTGTTGAAACTGGTTCTATGATTTTAGAATCAACTAAACTTACAATATCAATGGCAGTACTTGATGTTGTTGCTACAACATTTTTCGTAGTGGCTGCTGCTCCAACTTTAGCAGTTTCATCAGATAATAAAGTGAGTGTTAAAGTAATTGTATATCTATCTGCACCAGGAGCCGATTCATTTGGAGTTCCTGTAGCATTATCATACAAAGAAGAATCATTAATAGCTGTCTTAGCTTCTTCTGTAACTACAAATCCTATCTTACCATTTAGAGTATTATCTGGTCCTGTAGCAAGAGTTTTTACATATTTAGTTTGCTCTGGAGCTTCAACAAAATATCCTCTTACAAAATAAACTCCTTTTTTATTATGCATCTTTAATGCATGACCTGTTACTAAAGTATCTGTTCCTGTACCAATCGCATTATCAGCAGTAAGATATGAACCACAATTTTCTGCAATTTTAACATCAGCTTGTGTTCTAGAACTATTATCAAAATCAACTGATTGAGTTAAATATCTTATATAAAATCTATATTCATCTGATGCGATTAGTTCATAATCTAAAATTTCTGCTGCAACTTGGATTCCATTTGGACTATTATGACTTGAATAAGATTTACCATCTGAGTCAGCATAGATTGTTTTACCAATTAAAGGTCTTGCAACATCAGCTGCAGCATTCGCAGCATTTGATAATAATTTAATATCTACCCATTGAACTTTATTATCGACACTTAATTCACCATCAAGAACTCGAGTACCATCTGTATAAATCCCTTGACCCAATTTATCAATCTGAGCTTGAATAGCAGATTGCATTTGATTTAATTCTCTTACTTGTACAGAACGTCCTGGTTGAAATAAGATTTTTAAATAGTTTTTCCTTGAGTTGCCATCGCCCGATGACCAATCATCAAAATATGGTGCTGCTGATGTAAATGTAGTATCTATTGCCATAATTTCCTTATTAGAATTGTATAATTAATCTTACTTCTTCGGTTTGTTGGTCACTTCTTTCAATAGCTTTTCTATTTTCAGAAAATAATACATCTCCCGTTCCTTGTACATATTCACCTTGTTTTATTTCTGTATAATCAACAGTAGAGCCGACATTAGTTGCACCAGTCTGATTTAATTGACTTGCAGGTCCTTTAATTTGAACTGTTCCGCTAGCAGGAAATGGCTTTTTGTTAATTCTGTTATCAGAATTTTGGTGAAAGTAAATTCTATATCCACCACCAGCTGGGTCTTTTGCTTCATAAGCTGAAACTTGGTCAACAAAAGCTTTTGGAGCTACTCCCGTTCCACCTGATATTTCTATAGTAGAACCGGGTTGAAGATTTGCAAATACACCTGGAGGTGTTCCTGCTACTTGCATAAACTGTAAACAATTTAACGCGTCTTCTGCTGCTAATGTAGCATCAGGCCAAGGTGAATCATCTTCGCCTATTCTTAAATCTTGGTCTGTATCTCTAATTAGTGATATTTCTCTAAATCCAATATCAACTAAAGATTCTGCAATATATTGTGGAGGTGTATCATTAGCAGATGCAGTAGTTGTATCACCTACAGTTCCTTTAAAGTCAGCAGAAATACCAGCATAATAAGATGGTAAATCATCTAATACACTATGACCAAATCCATATTCAGGTGCAATTAGAGCTTCGATTTGTGGGTATCTAAATTCAGAATCAGTTACAACAGTTGCTATAGCAGAATCATCAATAACCAATGTTGCTTTTTTGATTCCACCACCATTAGTTGCAGTTAATCCTGTAGCAGTTGAACCATCCGATTTGATCGTATTTGTTCTTCCATATCCTAATGCTTGTGCTTGAGCTAATGTCCAATTAACTCGAGTTACAGCTCCATTAGCATCTGTATCAATTGTACATGTATTATCAGCACTAATAGTTGTACCATCAAGTTTTTCTCCAACAATAGTACATGGTATACCTTCACCTTTAGATGCTAATCTATTTGGTAATAAAAGATTCCCTTTTGCTGATTCACTAATTTTAAATCCGTAAAGTAGTCCTGCAGTTGCTTGAGATGCTCTGGTTCTACCATCACTATAAGATGCAGCATGTCCTGTAACACCATTCATAATAGTATCGATTAAATTATCTGGTGTTAAATTAATAAATGATTTAGAACTAGAGAATAAATTTGTTGCATCTGATTTATTAAAGTATCCAATGTATGCCCATATATATTTGTCTGTAGAATTTTGAACTACACCGTATGGGAAATTAACTCCGGCAGGCATCGCAGGAATTGCCTCAGTAACATTTTGAGACCGACCTAATTCATCAGTATTATTTCCTAAACATGCATAAATCTTAGCGTTTCCATCTGCATCAGTAAATAAAGCGTATGCTGGTTGTTCTGCCCCTTGAGCAGATGCATCAAAACAACTCGGGTCGCTTCTATCATATACTTTAAATACTGTACCACTTTTCCATTTTATTTGAGGTACTAATCTTAAAATATCAGTATTCTTAATTCTTTTTAATGTAATTAAATTATTTTTAATATCTTCTTTTTCTAATACACTTCCAACTGGATTAGGTACTACAAAATCTGCTGCACTTTCAACTATACTTAAATTGTCGCCTTGATTAGGCCATGGTTCTGTTTTACCGATACCAATATAATATTCTCTACCACCAGCTGCTGGTGAGTTAGATACATCGTCTATGAATCGACTAATGTTGTTTTTTCTAAAGTCGTCTGTTATAATTGCTGCCATAAACTTTTTTCCTCAATAATTATTCTTATTTATATGTTTTCGCTTGCCTTTATTTAAAAAATTATGAGTCTATTCCCCCATCAGTTATTGTCCAACCAAAATCAGGTGAATCAGAAGCTAATAATGTTTTACTTGTATCTGCTAAATTTGTTACATCATCACTTGGTGAATCTTTTGATGCTCCTGGTTTATATTTAGTATTTCCAAAGTTAGCATCGAATCTATCACCATCAGAGAATGCAAATGTAACTGCTCCTCCGTCTTGAGCTACTAGACTATTTAATTCAATTGTAGTAGAATCAGTTACAGAAATAACTCTAGCTCCACTACCAACACCGGTAACCGTATGCCCACCCAGTATTGTACCTGTTGGTGCACTAGATAATTTCAATGTCTTTGATGTAAAAGTGCAGTTTGTATTATTAGTAACGGTACCATTTGTACCACCAATTGCAGCAGCCAAAGTGATTGTTCTAGTTCCAATACTTGTTATTGTAGTTGTTCCAAAATCAGAATCACCATGAGATACAGTTGAACCACTTATTATACTTGCAGTTGAATTTCCTGCATGTCCTGTAAGTGTATCTATTGGTATTACAGTATCACCAGTACAAACTGGGAATCGAAGTAATGTGGTTCCACCCATATTAGATGTAACTGGTGCTGGTGTACTTCCGTCAGATTGAACAAGGTCAATATAATTAGAACCAATCGCTCCAATTTTAATAGGTGCACCAGTTGTTGGAAAAGCTGCATTACTAGATTGTACTATAGCACCTACTCTTAAATCTGATATTGATTGAGTTTCACCTTGTTTTAGGTGCTCTGCATGTGCTGCATTTAAATAGACTCTATTATTTCCACTATTAGTTGTACCTAAAGTTCTTGCAGTCATTTGATTTATTTTTGCAGTAACTGCAGGAGCACTTGTTCCACTTGCACTTGCACCAGTTCTTCCAAGACTTGGTGTAGGAGTAAATGTTTGATTACCCCAAGCCTGATAACATCTTGCTAATTCATCACTATTAAATGTAGTATATTGAGCAAAATTATCTAATCCACCACCTGTTCCTCTAGATAAATTACTAATATTTCTGGTGTGTAATCCCTTAATTGTTAACCCAGTCTTCGGTGTTCCACTTGTTCCAACTTCAAACATTTGACTCATAGAAGTAACATTACTTGTATCGAATCCACTAATATCTGCAGTAGTTAAATGTTTTGCACCCTGGAACATTTGACTCATATTGGTTATATTAGATGTATTTGATACACCATCAACCGAAGTAAATGTTGTTAATCCTGCATCCGATGGCGAATTAGAAAAACAATTCTTAAATGATAGAGTATCACCTGAAGATGGTTTTTTCAATATAGTATTTCCAAGATAAAATGTTCTAATTGATTGTTTAAAGTTTGCTCGAGCTTTAGATTTCAATGTTGAAGATACAGTACTTGCACTAGCAGAATTTGTTGCTGCTACATTAAATCTATCAAAGTTTCCTCTTATTGTAATTGTATATGGAGTAACTGATGATGAAGAAGCTTGAGTGTATGTATGATATAAATCTTTATCAGCTGCAAATCTTATATAATTAGATGTGCCATCACCCCAATCAACATCACAACCAAATTGTGCTGAACCAACTGCATTTTGAAGTGGTAAAATAATTGGCCATGAAGTGTGAAGAGGCGGAACTTCAAGTGTAATAATAGTATCAGTAGCACCATTAGATGTTTTAAATTTAGAAGCTGCGATATTAGCATATTCTTTTGTAACAACTCCGTCTTTAACTTTATCTGCTTTTATTTGTACTGAAAAATCATCACCCAAAATAGCATGTTTATAATCGGATATTTTTCTATTACTATTACTAATTGGATTACTCCAGTTTATAATTGGTATTTCTTTTGAAGTCTGATTTGATTTAATTTTATATCCAATATTACCAGATGTTAACTCTTCTATTGTTGGTTCAAGACCTGTAATTTCATCAATACGTGGTCCGTAGAAATATACTGAATCTTCTGCTGCTCGTGGATTAGCAGAATGTAAACATGTGAATTGTACTTTTTTAGTAGTAGCAGTCATTTTCCAATCACCACGATTATCACCATCGAGAGTTCTTATCTTTCTTGCATCAGGTGACGGAATAAATACTCCAGTATTAGCATGATTAGCAGAAATATCTGAATCATAAGCTCTAATATGTCCTACAATTAAGAACCATTTATTATTATTTAAACCTTTAGTAGCTCCACCATAATATTTGTTTTTCGCAGTATGCCAAGTATAAGATTTAGGAGTATCACTTAATCCATTTGTTTGGTGAACACCTAAATCAAAATCATTTATAAATTGTGGAGCAGTTGCTGTATTACCTTCTTTAGTAATATTATTCACTTCTTGAACCACATTAGATTCATTCATTGCTTGCCATCTAATTATTTTTCTTCCACCGTCATTTAATGTTGAAGGTGAATTTGAAGGTGAGTCATTTCCAACACCATATCTAGTATCAGATTGCTTAACCCAAACTGAGAATCTATAATCTTTAGTTGGGTCAACTTCAACAATTGGACTCTTGAATCCACCATCATTATAACTATAATTTGTAGATGTGGTTAATGGACTATTAGCACCAACTGAACTTGTAATACTTCCTCTAATCGTAGCATTTGGTGAATTGAAATTAGCTGCAGTAAATACACCATCTTTTAATCCATAGAATGCGTGGTTAGGACTATCAGGTGAGTTACCTAAATCTGTTCTATTAATATATGTTGCAGCTCCAGCTGCACCAGCAAATAATCTTGTACCAGTATTATATTTCGGTCCTATTGCAAATGTTAATGGAATATTAGCAAGAGATGTTTGACCTCGACCATAATTAAATCCACCATCGGTTATAGTCACAGTTGATATTCCACCGCCGGTAACTACTATTGTTGCTTTAGCTCCTGTACCGACTGCTTTATTAGAATAATCTATAAGAGGAACATTTGTATAAGTACCATTTACAAATCCGCTACCTTTACCAGAAGCACCACTTTTTCTATATGCTCTATTAATAACTCTCCAAGCTGCATCTGTATTTCTTGCTTCCCATATAATATCTCTACCACCAAATGGATTGAAATCTAATTCACCTAGATTTTCGAATGTAGTTGTATATGGTGAATTTTGAGTACCGATACCTAATTTTAAAGGATTACCAAGTGGTATATATCCATTAGGTGAATTTATTAAATTAGTAGGTGTATTACTCGTCTGATTATTTTGACCATAAAATGTTTGGAAATTAGCCTTCGGACTATTATTAGTTGGGAAAGGTAAACTTGACGCTAATAAATTACTATCAATTGTATCTAAATCTTCTAATGTGAATGTATCTAATAAAATATTATCTGAATGTTTAATTGTGTATTGATTTGTAGTGTTACCAAATCTCAAATCAACTGCAGCAAATGCATCTTGATTTAAACTTGGAGAATCTAAGTCAATATCATATCTAACTTTATCAGCAATATTAACAATTGCTTCATGTCTTTCATTAATATATTTCTTTTCTAAAAATTCTTTTGGATTTACACCTTCTTTGATACAAATATCTTTAATATAAAACGCTTCACCAGTTGCATCACCACTATAACCTGAAATATCTGGCGAATAATTAGATAGTTGAGGGTATCCTGCAGGAGTATTTGCTGTTGCTGATGTTATTGGAGTAGCTTTTGCTGCGGTGAACGCGTCTTCTCCAGGTGTGTCTTCAAACATAATACCAGATGTTGGAGAATTAAATGCAAATACAGAACCTATTGCTGCATGAGGAGTATCTCCACTACCTTTTGGAGTATTATGAAATGCAGGAGTCTGAACCCACATATGTGGACTATCTGGTGAAATACGTTTAAGTATCTTTTCGTCTTTTAATGTTCCTACAAATCTTAATACTGGTCTCGCATCTTGGTTTTCAGTTGGTGTATAGAATAAATGTTCAAAGTCTACCCAAACACCTTTTGTTGTAATAGTAGTTGGGAAAATATCATAAGCACCATATCCAACTAATCGACCACTTCTGGCTTGATGTTTACCTATTGGATTTTTAAATACAAAATGACCAGAAGCATTCACTTTTGGTTGACCATTTGTATCAAGTTCTCTTGGATTAATTCCAGCAAATAGAGATACATTTTGTAATTTAGTATTTCCTGTTGGTATGAATACTTTACCAGTTACAGTATATTGTGTGTTAGGTTTAAATAATGATGTTGGGAATCTTTCAGTACTACTTCCAATATCAATATAATGTAAATTAACATTATTTGCAGAGAATTTTAAAGCACCGTATTTTCCTTTTGGTATTCCTAAAGTATTTACCTGAACACCTGAACGAGTGAAAGTCGGCTGTCCTAAATCAGTATCAGAATCAAATGCTTGAGTAGCAGGAACACTTAATTCCCCACCAAATCCAATTGCGCCATCAGTTGCTGCTACACTAGTAACATCTACTGGTCGATAAGCTGCAGTACCAAAATCAGGGTGAGCATTTACGTCGATTGCAGCATAATTTTGAGGGTCAGGCGGGTCGGCAACAATAGCTTGGTATCTACCATAATAAGGTATTGGACGAAGTTTTCTAACTACTACATCTTCTATTTCCCAATTAAATGATTTTAATTTAGCATCTCTTAACATCGCTGCATTTCTGCCTGCTGCTGAAGATAACTCAGTTCTTTGAGAATCTCTATCAATAACATGGTCAATACAAATTTTAGGGTCACTAACACCAGCACCCATATAAATTCTATGAGTATTAGCACCTTCTGTAATTAATCCATTAGATGCTGGAATAACTTTTATAAAGGCAGGGTTCGCACCATCAGGTTGGGTTGTAAATATTTGGATTGTATTAGAACCATAACATAAATACTCTGACTCAAGACAATATGTTGAATAAAGGAAATCAATATCATCTAAAGCATCACCATCTATACCAGTTTCAAAATCTTCAAAAATACGAGAATTCATATCTGGTGCAGTGAAAGCTTGTATTTCTGTACTTGAAGAATCATACCATTTAATAGGAACTCTTGCTCGGCTAATAGATTTAGAATTTGTATCATCAACTCTAAGCTGATGGCCATTATGAGCTAAGCGAATGCCGGATTCGGCATCGTCCATAGCAATTAATATTCTACATGTACCTTCAACTGAACTTTCAAACGAAAATTCGATAGGTCCAGTACCATGGTATCTGCTATTTAATAATGGTGTAGTTATAGGATTACCCATTGAATATAAGAAATTCCTATGATTAACTAAATTCTTATAAAATCCGATTTTATTACCACCAGAAATAAATAAATTTGCTGGGATATTATTATCATATATTTTTTTGGCGTTAAATGTTATTTCATATTCACAATATTTTTCCCAATTAAAATCTGTTGTGGTGTGCTCACCATTATATCCTGGTGTAATTTGATCGTTATCAGAATATTCTACATCTCTTACTAAATATAATTTGTCATGTGCAACATCGGCTTCATCATTAATTGTTCGAACTCTTCCAGGTCCGACTTCAGCAATTTTAAAAGTTAAATCAGGTGCACCAGTATTTCCAATAAGAGAATCGGATACAGTTATTGTGTCATT
>CEON01060749.1_pt1 | contig 17651 bp, 9 predicted proteins | sample 530291 | NCBI WGS metagenome assembly CEON01 (sample SAMEA2619888, study PRJEB7988) | marine metagenome | biome: marine biome (ENVO:00000447); feature: surface water layer (ENVO:00002042); material: "saline water (ENVO:00002010), including plankton (ENVO:xxxxxxxx)" | depth 5 m
AGAAGACCCAATATACTTAAAAGATGGTAGCGATAGTGGATATAAGTTTATAATGAGAGAAGACACAGGTCAGGTACTTAGTTGCATGACAAATGATTATAGACTAGTAACAAATAAAGAATTAGTAAAAGCTGCCGAACCAACATTAAAACAGCATGGTGCTACGCTTCGTGAAGCTGTGTCATTAGGTGATGGTCATAAGACTGTATATAAATGGAATATGGAAAAACAATTAATCAAAATTGATAACAACGATACGATGAATCCTGAAGTAATAATTAAAAATAGCTATGATGGTAGCTTGCAAGTTCATATATTGTCAGGTGCTTTTCGACTAGTTTGTAGTAATGGTATGGTTATAGGTACTACAATTGATAAACATAACTTTAAACACAATGTCGGAAATGCAAGATTAGATAATCTTGAAGAGGTCATCGTAAATGTAATCAATAAAACGAAAGCTGAAGGCGAAAAGCTTCCGTTATTGAAGGAAACAAAACTAAAAGAAAAAGACTTACTTAAACTTATAGAACTATTCCCTTCCACAATGTCAGAGTTCTTAACGCAATACTTAATTGCCAACAAGCCAAAAACATATTGGGATTTATATAATGTAGCAACTTATATACTTACCCATAAAATGAGCAGAAAATACAACACTACTCATCAATTAGAATCTAAGATATACCCATCAGTTTACAAGTGGGCAACAGCATAAATGACATCATTTAAATGGACAGATTGTCCTGTTATAATACCTTACTACGGAGGTAAATATCAGTTGAGCAAAGTTTTAGTACCTATGCTTCCTAGACACGAACGGTACATTGAAGTATTTGCAGGCGGTCTGTCCATGTATATGCGTAAAGCTAATTCTAAGTTAAGCATCGTAAATGATTTTGATAGTGATATTGCTAATTTATATCATGTAATATGTGAAGACTATGATAGCTTTATAGACTATTGCAGAATGATACCTAAAGCTAGACATCTATTTGAAAGTTTTAAATTAGAATTAAAAGAAAAACATCATACTGAAATACCTGATTATAAACGAGCAGTTAAATATTACTATTGTATAATGAATGCATTTAATAATAATTACAATAATCCTATGAGCAAAGAAAACGATTGGGACACAGGTGCATTAGATTTTTTACATTATGGTAGAGTAAAATTATTAAGAACAGTTATAGAAAATTTTGACTTTAGAGAATTGCACACAAGATACCCTGCAAAAAAAGGCGACTTTTGGTACTACGACCCGCCTTATATAAGAGCAGGAGAACGTAAGGATTATTATTTCTTTGATTTTAACGAACAAGACCACATAGAATTAGCTGAGCTTGTCAAGACTATTGATAAAGCAGGAGCAAAGTTTATGGTAAGTTATGATGACAGAGAAATAGTAATGGAACTATACAAGGACTTTATTATAAATAAAATACCTGTAAAATACGCAGGTCAGCGTACAGGTGAAGATTATAAGAATGAAATTGTAATAACTAATTATCAACCAAATAATCAACAGGTGAGTCTATTATGAGTTTAGTAAAACCCGTAACAAGAAAAACATTTAAGATTAGACCTTCAGGAAGAAGTAGCGATTTTATATCGCCTAGCTTTGGTTATGGTTGTTTGCTTGAATGTGCTTATTGTTATATGAAACGACACAAACCTAAAGGCTTAGACTACGCAACTAATATAAATCCTATACTTGATGAGATTAACAATCACTGTATGTTTGCAGTTGTAGATAAGCCTAATCAAACAGACCCTAAATACATAACATACGATATTGCTTGTAACGAAGACTTTGCTTTTCATAGTAAGTTTTATGATTGGCAAAAGATATTTCAGTTTTTTGTTGAACACCCAAAAGCAAAAGCTACGTTTGCAACTAAAGTAATACCTGAAGAATTTCTAGAATTTAATCCACAAGAAAAAGTTAGAATCAGATTTAGTTTAATGCCACAACGTATTGCATCGATATTAGAACCAAACACACCTGACATTAAAGACAGAATAAAAGCAATAAACAGATTTAGAAAGGCAGGTTATGATGTGCATATTAACTATTCACCTGTCGTTTATTATGACAATTGGCTTGATGACTACATTAAATTGTTTGAACTAGTAGATGCAATAGTTGATGACCAAGAAAACGTATTAGCAGAAGTAATATTTTTAACACATAACTATAATAAACATAAATACAATTTAGACAATCACACAGAAGCAGAAAAATTGTTATGGAGACCATCTTTGCAAGAAACTAAAACTTCTAATTATGGTGGTATGAATATTAGGTACAAAAGAGAATTGAAATATCAACTTGTAGATGATTTTGAACATTATCACAACTCTATTGTACCATGGAACACAATAAGATACATATTTTAAAGGAGGTTGTATGAGTACAAAAACGTTCCCAAAATCTATTGAAGCAGAAGAAGCAGTCATTGGTGCTGTTTTATTAAAAGGTAACGATGTCTTTTCTAAATGTAATGGTTGGATAAGAGATAGTCAGGCTTTTTATTCAGGAGATTTAAAAACAATATGGAAAGCTTTTCAAGTTATGCATAGAAATGGTGATGCAATTGACACTATTACTTTAACACAATATTTAAAAGACAACAATCATATTAACGAAAAAACAAATTTAAATGTTTACTACATTACAGGCTTAGCTGAAAAAGTTCCTACTATTGCAAATGTTGAACACTATGCTAGAATTATTTGGGAAAAATATATTAAGCGTGAAACTATCAAATCAGCACATAAACTATACAGTGAAGGTTTAGACAATCAAGAAGACAAAGCAGAAGAAATGCTATCAGCACATGCAAGACTTATTAATGAATTACAAGAAATAGCACCTAGTAAAAAGAAAGATATTGATGAGATTGTAAACGATACTGTAGAAACATTAAAAACAGGTAGTAACATTATACCATTTGGTTACAAACCACTTGACAATATTGCGGGTGGTATGACTCGTAAGGAGATTACGGTGATTGGTGGTAGACCAGGTCATGGTAAGACCACTTTAACAACGAACCTAACCTTGAGTTTATTAAAGCAGGGTTATAAGGTTATGCTGTTTAATCGTGAGATGAGCAACAGCGAGATGATGAAAAAGTTCTTTGTTATGGGTAGTGATGGATTATCCTATCAAGATTTGCGTGTTGGTGATATGGATGATGGTAGAATGGAAAATATTGAAATAATTGCAGATGAAGTCAAAGACCAATTAAAGAATCTAATTATGTATGACGATATAAGAACACTTGGAGATGCTATACGAGAAATACAAAGAGAAAAACCTGATGTAGTTATTGATGACTATATACAATTAGTTAAGGTTAAAAATGCAAACAACAAAGATAGACGTTTTGAGATAGAAGATATACTAACAGAATACAAATGGGTTTGCAAGAAAGAAGATTGCAGTGCAATACTTGTATCACAGCTTAATCGTGAGATTGAGAAACGATTAGAACCTAGACCTAAAATGTCTGACTTTTCAGAAAGTGGTGCTATCGAGCAAACTGCTGAAACAGCTCTATTTGTTTTCTATGGTTATAATTTTGATGACGAGAAATATGACAAGCATGAAATAGAAGTTATTTGCGACAAAGCTCGCTATGGTAAAGTCGGAACATATGTTATGGGTTTTAATGGCAGTAAGTGTAAATTCTACAACAATGGAGAAGAAGCTAGAAAGCATGCAAAGGATTTACAAATGAAACACATTGTTAGCATAAGTAAAGATAGAGCAATAGAGAAAGGAGTCTTTTAATGAAAATGAAAGAAACATCAACTGCTATTATCAAATTAAGTAGACAAGAAATAGATACAATAATCAATACTCTTAATTTTATATTGACAACAAATTTGCCAATAGATGAAGATTTTCTAAAACCTTATCATAGACTTAAAACAGATTTGAAAGTTATTAGAAAAAGACTTATTGAAGGCGAACAGGAAAAATGAGACCAACTCATATTATAGGTATTGACCCTGGCAAGAACGGTGGAATTGCTAGGGTCATATCCACAGGTGATAGAAATATTTGGTCAGCATACAAATGCCCTAAAAATATAAAAGAAATGGCTGATTTAATTAAAACTTTTAAGAAATTTGCTTTAAAACCTAAAATATTATTGGAAAACGTACACGCATTCCCAACTGATGGTAGAAGTAGTGCTTTTAAGTTTGGTGTAAACTATGGAATGTGGCAAGGAATACTATCAGCACACAATCTTGAATACACATTAGTAACTCCACAAAAATGGCAAAAACATTTTGGTCAACTACCTAAAGACAAAAAAGAAAGAAAAAATACTATTAAACAAATAGCTATTGATACGACAGATATAAAAGCAACACTAAATACAGCAGATGCAATATGTATAGCAGTTTATGGGTATGAATATGAAGGAGATTAAACAGTTTTTAGCATTTGCATCAATTATATTGCCATTTGTACTAATTATAACAGTGATTATGTATGTACTAGTTTGGCTATTCTATAATCTCTTCTAATTTTTCATCAATAAATTCACCAACGAATGGAGTTCTCGTAACTTCACGTGGAAGCACAGGGGAAAGAGCGTTTTTAATATCCTTCGCTTTTTCCTCTGCATCTGCGTCACTTAATAAAGACATTAATGCCATAAATGTATCGTATGTTAAAGTCCATCCATAACCTGCAGGTGTTCTACGCATATAATATTCAAATGTATCTTTAACATCTTCTTCATCCTCTCCCCAATCTCCTACCAATAACGCTATTATTATATTTGGTATTATCATAGATAATGATATTAAATCAGATGTCATACCACCTATTGTTTTCATTCCAGGAGTCATATACACTAATCTTTTAACTCCAGGTAAATGTTTAGCCACAGCAAAAGGTCCAAATATAAACAGGTCTACAAATGGAGTCAACACACCTTGTATTGCAATAAAATTTCTTAAAGAAGCAACAGATGGTCTTGTTGTTCTTAATACTTTTTGTGGCGCACTTCTTAAGCTAAACAATTCTTTTAATAAGGAAGCGATTGTTTTAAACCTACCCTTATCTGCATAATCTTGCATTTCATAATAAGCATCTTTAAACTTATCAACATCAGCACCAAACTTTTGTATAGCATAGTATTTAAACTTTGTTAAAAATCCTCCTACTTCTCCCCTGCTAATCTCACCTATATTCTCCCTACCTACACTAAAAGCAGATATTTGCACATATAGCCTACCTATATTAATAGCAGCTTCTAGATTTTCACCTTTTAATTCATCTAAAGGAACATTTGGTATAAGCTTAGACTCCATAGCTGAGTTTATAGCTGCAATAAATTGCCAAGTTCTTAGTGTCTTTTCTGTTTCGCCCATTGTAAGCTTATGTCTTTGTAAAAACTCACCCCAATTTGATATTACAGAACCTAAAGCTCTATAAGGAACATTCTTTATAGTCTTTTTTACATCGTATTGCTTTTCAATAGCCCAATTCGCAAAAACATTCACCATCCTTCTTCTTTTATCGCTTTTTCTCTGAGATATTCTTCTTTGTGTACGCTCCTTACTTGGTACATTTTCAATGCTAACTATTAATTTTTCTCTAAGTTTTCGTAATGATTTATTTTTATTTTTACCACTATTAACATCTTTCCAATAAACCATAACAGCAGTTGTAATTTCATTGGCTTGGTTAATTGTTAAATCCATATCAACAGCTTTTTGAACAAGACCTCTCTGTATAAAATCACTAAAGTCTACAATACCTGAAATCTTGACTAAATTTTGTACTGCTTCGTTTTGCTTTCTCATAACAGCAAGAGCTTTTGTCATATTCTTTAGACCAAGATGAAAAAATCCTTCTTGTATAGCAGTAGAGTTTAAAACAGCTGAAGATGTACCTCTTAAATGCATACCTGTTATCCAACTATTAAATGCCCTTATTCTTCCTGATAGTATTTCAGTTGTTACTCCTACTAATGGTATTTTATTTAAAAATGTTTGAACAGTTTCTAAATCGGTTGGTATACCCATAAAACTTGAACGAGCACTAGGGTCATTATTAATACCTTTGTATTGAGATACAATAGCATCTTTAGCAGCAATACTTTCTGCATCCCGTAAAGACTTTAATAATCTAATAGAAAGTCTATTTCTTTCTAGTCCACTAAATAATCTATTTAAATACTCACCATAAACAAGTTTATCAGCTCTTTGATTTCTAACATCAAAAGAGTTTGTAATTGTTTTTAATACAGATACATCTCTAGCTAATGGCATTGTATTACCATAAATGTCTGTTGGATAGCCATCTAATCTGTTTCTTATAAGCTCCATTCTTGCTACTTCAGAACTAAGACTTTTGTATGTTTCCATGCTCTTGTTATATACTTCTCTAAACTGCAAGTTACTTTTATCTGACATATATTGATTTCTAGAAGCAACTAATTCGTTAGCTGCCTTTTTCATATTTTCTTTAGCTTCGTTTAAAGCTTCTTCCCACATTACAGTCTTAAAATAATCTTGTTCATATAAAATAGGAAATGTACCTTTTCTTTCAGCAAACTCTTGTGAACCAAATATATAGGGGTCAAGTAAAGAATAACTACCAAATGCATCTATAATATAAGTTAAGTCATCTTGCTCTTTTTCTGTTAAAAGTTTAAAAGCATATTCTTCTTTTACATCAGGAGATTTTAATAAAGCTTCTATTTGTTCATTTTTTAGATTTGGAAAATATTGTTTTAACTCAATCATTAATTGATTGTGAGCCTGCTCAAACATTTTAGAAGCATATTTAAATACTTCTGAATGTATACCCCTAGCTTGTTCTTCATACTTTGTTAACTGCTTGTTTTGCTTAGTTAACTGTTTGACCATTTTAACGTAGTTGCTATCAACATTAAATGACCTATGGTATCTTTCAGTTTTTTTCTGTTCGTTTCTAGGTAGCTTTCTTACACTAGACCTCATTTTAACATATTCGTCAAATGTTACAAAGTTTTGATATTCATAAATAGGGTCACCTGTAGATTCATATCTTCTAACATTACCATCATCATCAAGAGATACATCATAAGTACTAGCTATTTTGTATTGTGTCCCATCCCACTTAACCCAACCTGCAAGTATTCTCTGAAAAAAGTCTATAACATATTCATTGTTAAAATCTAATGCTTCTCTTAATTCTAAATCTAAAACTCTATCGCCAAGAGCTTGTACATTTTCATATATTTTGTCTATACCGTAATTACGCTTTTTTGATAATTTGTCAAAAGATGTATCACCAAATGCATTTTTTTCTGTAAACCTATTAATATGTCTAGTAATGTTTTGTGTATAGTTAATAACACCTTCTGCCATGTTAGCAATTGCACCTGTATAATCATATTTACCTAAACCTCTAGCAGTTAATAATTCTACTCTTAGTTTACCAATAACTCCTCTACCTAATTTATTTCCATTACCATTTTCAACAATGTCTTGTGCTTTTCCTAATAATAATCTTAAAGAACCAATGGATAAATCAGAATAATTTACACCTGCGTATTGTAATTGTATTCTTTGTAAAATTGATTTAGCAGGCTCATAAGACTTATATTGTATTTTATTTTTATCGGCAAAATCTTTAATTATTTTAGCTTCTTTTGCGTTATAAGAATCTTTTAATTTTGGTAATTTAGCTAATTCAGTTTGTCTGCTTTCTACGCCTCTAGCAATTGCAGTTTTTCTTTCAGTCTTTAGCATAGCAAGAGCTGCTTCCTCTTGTATCATCTTTCTTATTCCAGGATTAGCGTCTAAAATAGCTGCTAAATTTGCTAATAAATAATTTCTTTCAGCTTCTTTGCCTTTATAATCTTGATTAATTTTTCTTTGTAAAGTTTTATCACTTATAACTTTTCTACCTGAAAGCTTCTCAAGAAAATACCCTGTAATACCCTTAAGCATTTCTCTATCATCTCTAGATAATTCAACATCTCTAAAAAATAGCTCATCTTGTAAAATGTCATTATTTTTTAAATTTTCTAAAGTTGATTTTTTTACATCACAAGATTTCATTTAACAATTCCTCTTTATATCATTTATAGAAGAGTTCGGAATAGGTGTACCTGACATTATTATACTATCTTTTGTTCTGCTTAATTTATTTTGGTCTAAAGTATAATCTATTTCTGAATCAATTAATTCTTTTACAGCACTATTATAAAAATTAATATATTCTTTAAAAGTATCTGCGTCTAATAAACTTAAATCGCTAGGACTATCACCAACAGGTGGTATAGTTCCTGATTCTGCAATTAAACTAATTCTTCCACTATCTGCCATCCTCATTCCTTGATTAAAGTATGCTAGTGTAGCAGCTCTTCTTTCAGTTGGATTTAAATCATGAAATTTTCCTGCAAATTCGTTAATAATTTTATTCATATCATCATCTGTATTCCAACCATCAATTTGTCTACTACCATTAGCAAACAATGTTGATATTCTATAACTTAATTCAGATGCATAATCAACGCCTCTTTTTCCTTGTTCACTAGATTCCATCTCTACAATAGCATCTTGCAATTTATTAACAGCTTTTATATGTGCGTTATAATAAATATTTTCATGCAAAGAAACAGGGCTTCCATCATGATATGGTTTTATATAAACATCATCATATTTTTTACCAAGAGATAGTGCAATATCTTCATGTATACTTGTTTTATAAGAACCATCTTCATTTGTTTTAAAATTAGCAATAATATTCATACCTGTAAAAAGAGGACTAGCAGATAATTCATAATACATATTACTTTCTTTATCTTGTGTAAATTTAGAATATCCACGAGATTTTTCTATTGTATCTTTTAAGGAATAAGAACCTTTATCATAATCTCTGCCATATTTTATTTCAGATACACGCTTATGTTTACTATAAAGTTTATTTATTATTTGAATATCTACATCAGTTAATGGATTACCATCTGTTCTTTCAAATAGTAAACTTAATAAATTGTTTTTACTATAATTCCATTCTCTTAATAATAAAAACTCTACATTGTCAACAGAAGCTTGTAAGTATATTCTTAATATATTGTCTATAGTATCAGATATTTTACTAAACGGGTCAGTAATTTTATTATTACCTTGTTTTAATTGTAAACCATATGGCTCATCTCTTGTTGATACAGTAACTGAATCTAGTGTTTCTTGCAATATACCATAAACCATTTGAATATTTGCTATTTCTGCGACAGCATTTTGTCCTGATGTAATTGCATATGTTAATTCAAATAAATCTTCTTTATTAGATAAATCATATTTTTTAGATTTATCTACATATTTATTTAAATCAATAGGTTTTGCATCACCAATCTCTTTATACATCCTTATCATTTCTTTTTCTAGATTTGGTGGTAATTTTTCTAATGTAACAGAATCACCATCACTATCACCTTCTAAATCAACAAACAATAATTGTTCATTAACAAGAACTACTCCTGTTTGATTGTGTAAGCTATGTACTCTTACCATAGCACCACCATTGATATGAGGAACAGGAGAACGAGTTATAAGCATTTGATAATCAGCAGTTTTAAGCCATTCATTAACTTCTTCGATTGTTGGTTTATATGTACCTGTTATATTTTTAGCTTTTTTATAAGCAGCTATTATAGATGAAGCATCGTTTCTAGCAACAGACACTTCTTTGTAATCTAGAGCTCCTGTGTAATCAACAAAAGTATCTCCTCTCAATCCTTCCATTTGACCAAATTGCATAGCATCTTCTACATACTGACTTTGTATTAGTTTTTCTAATAAATTGCGACCAAACTTGTGCAAACCTAATCCTAATTCAAACATTTTAAATGTATAATCAGGTAAGTTTTTATCGTTGTTATATAATACTTTAAAGAAATCTGCAATTTTTTTCTGTGGATTGCCCTGTCTATCAAATCTTGTAATTGCAAATACATATTTACTTAATCTTCTATTAAGAGCAGGAATCATTTCTTCTTTCCAAGCTTTTAATACACCTTCATCGTGTATATAATTAAATAGCTGTTGAGAAGAACGTGCACTATCATTTCTTTTATCAGGCATTTTAATCATACCAAAAGAACTTCCAGGAATAGTAAACTCAAGACCTCTATCCATAGATTCTTTAAATTCTCCTGTTACAATTTTTGCTTCATCTTCTGTCATTAAAATATCAATAGGAACATTTTTATCGTCAGTAATAATGCCATTTTCATCAATAGTTGCTATTAGTCTTTCTTTATCTGTACCATAGTCTTCATAAATAGAAACAGGTTGTAATGGTAGAAAATGTTGATGTTTTACAAACATAAAACTACCATCTTCTTTTACTGCGTGTATAACTGTTTTAGCTTTAAAAGAATCATCTTTCATCCCAAAGTATTTTCTAAGGTTTTTAAATAATCCTAAAGAGCCTAAACTAGAACCATCTAGTATATAAGTTTTCTTACCATCTCTTGTTACAATTGCATTTACAACATTATCCCCCTGTACAAAACTAGCTTTATCTTTATTAAATATTTTAGCAGTAGCAGATGGCATTTCATTAGAATGCACAGCAGGAGTTAAAGGTATTTTAGCTCTTTTAAATATTGTTGCTCCGTCATATTTTAAATAATCAGGAAATACTTTTTCGGTCATTCTATCTCTAGCTATTTCACCTGCTTGCCATTGTTGTAATGCCTCTTTTGATGCATTAGGAAATCTTTTTTCTCCTAAAAAGTTTTCAATTACTTTATCTGTATAAATATCAGGTTCTAATTTTTGTTTAGCTTCCCAATAAGCTCTTGCATTTTTTGCCTCTACTTTGTCTTGAGGTTGTATTTTGGCAAAGAAAAACTTTTCTTTTTCTCCTCTATTTAAAAATAACACATAATCTTGTTTTAATAAATCTCTTTGTAAAAATTTTAGCTCTTTAACAGTTAAAGGATTATATCTGTCTTTATATTCAAGTTCATTCTTTGTTAAATCACTTACCATCATTTGAATATCAGTACCTTTTAATACAACTAAATCAGATAAATCAACTCCTTGAGCTTCTGCAATAAGCTGTCTTTCTGTGCTTGGATTTTTCTTACCAAATGAATTAACATTTGTTTGTTCGCTAATCTCAAAACCTTCAAATGAAGTTTTACCATCTACATCTTTAACAAATTTTTGTTTAACTATAAGATTTACTTGCTGATTATATCTTTTATCTTTTCGATTAACTCTTTTAGTAGACTGTGCACTATTATAATATCTTGTTAATAGCTTATCTTCTTTTTTAGTTAAATCTTCAAATTTCTTTTTCATAAATCCTTCAGCCATAGTTTCTTTAAATCCTTGAAGGTCTATTGGGCTTGAAGCTATAGCAAATATTCTTTGTACTTTGTCTTCAGAGAATACACCTAAACCTCTAAGGTTTCTTGCATTGGATTTATTTAATTCCCTTAAATCTTCATCTGTTCTAGATATACTTGATATAGATTTATTAAGTTCTTCTGCAAAGTTATCATAAAAATCTTTAGCGTCATTTGTAATTGACTGTATTAAACTAGCAGTGTCTTCTGTAAACTTTTTATCGCTTAACCATTGTTGCATTACAGGTTCAAATATTGCGTTATAATCCATTTTATTAATATATGTAGCAATTAAATCTTTTTCTTCATGATTTCTAAGCTTTCTTTTACTAAAAAATCCTTGACCTACTAATTGTTTTTTAAAAGATTCAAATCCATTATTAATTGTTTTATACGCATCTTGATACACTTGTGAATTAGGAGATATATATTGGTATCTAACGACACCTGTTTTTGTAATAGTTTGTTTTTCCATACTATCTTGATAAAACTTTTCAGCAAGGTATGAACCAATTTCATCTTTACTTAAATTAGCAAATGATTTTTTAATAGAAAGCCAAAACTGCTTAAGCCATATACCTACTTTTTTCTTTAAAGACTCTACTTGTATTCTATCTGCATAATACTCACCTATATATTGTACAAGTTTTTCTTCTGCTCTATCTAGCGTATCCCCTTCTTCTCTAAATCTTTGTATACCTTGTTTAATAATAGGCATATCTCTTAACAGGTCTACATATATATGTGCATATTCATGAGGTATTGTATCTAAAGTACCTTTAGTTAAACTCCACTGAACCATTCCATCTATAGCTCTTCCTGCGACTTCTCTACCAAATCTATTGTATACTTTTTCTACACCTTCTGCTTTAATAAAAGGAAATTGCTTTTTAAGTCTTGCTGCTATCTTGGCAGCTAATTCTTTATTAGTTTCAATCTTAGCCCCTTCAGATACTTCTTGTAACTTTTCATTAACATCATCATTGTTTACTTGACCTGTTACGTTCATAGCATCTGCTATTTGTGCCCAACTAGCTTTGTGTCCACCAATTGCTTGTGATATGTATAATTTTTTACTAGCTCTAGTTACTGCAGTGTATAGCCATCTAGCAGCTGTTGCATCCATTCCTCTCCAACCTTCTGCTATATAAACAGTATCCCATTGACTCCCTTGTGCTTTATGAGCTGTTGTAGCATACGCATAAGTATTTATATTTGTATCATCTTGTGGCACCATCCTTCCTTTATTATCTTCCCTAAATGCGCTAGGATAAGCTTCAACTAATCGATACATACTTTCATCGGTTAATTGCCTAAAATGAAAAGATGCTTCAAAAAGGTCAGGTGCTAAAAATTGATTTTCACCATTTTCATCTAAAAAATGATATAGCTGATATGTTTTTAATGGCATTCCTTTTTTAGGAATCATTTGAATGGTAATAGGTCCAGATAATCTATCTGCCATTTCTTGTGTAACTACAAAAGTTTCACCATTTTTTCTAAAAAGACTATTGCTTACTGACATTAGCTTATCATCTTCTAGTAAAGGAGTTGTGTCAAACACTCCAAATTTTTCTTTTCTAGCTCTAAAATTTATTGCTAGTCTTCTTTTATTTGAAGATACAATCATCGCAGAGTCTATGTTTTCTTTTACATCATTATAAAACAATTTATCCATTTCTAGTGGTGCTAATATTTCTATATCCCCTTCTGATAATTCAGGAACAATAGGAACTCTATAATTTCTTAAAACTGTTGCTAATTTAATTATAGAGCTTTCAGCAGCTTGTCTAACAACATTTAATAATTGAGAACCTTTTTGACTATGTTGCTCCATTAATTTAGCATCTGCTTGAACAGGCGGTAATTGAAATCCATCTCCTATTAAAATAACTTTAACACCTTTTCCAAGAACATATTTTTGTATAACTGCCCATTCCTCTTTAGCAACCATAGAAGCTTCATCGATTATTAATACATCTTCTTTGGGATTTAATTTAACATTAGGTGTCCATAAACCATCTTCATCAGGTTCTGTATACAAAGTTTGATGTAAAGTACTTAATTTTGGATTGTATTTATCTTTTGCAGTTTCTTCTAATCTCAATACTGCTTTATTAGTAGGTGCTGTTATATTGGCTTTTTTACCGATACTATCTAAATAATTAGATATATTTTCTACAATAGTAGTTTTACCTGTTCCTGCGTAACCTGCAAAAACATAATAATCTCCTTTATCGCTATCTAAAAATTTAGCTATTTGAGATAATGTTGTTTTTTGACCATCTGTATATTCAAAAGTATCTTTATCTTTTCTAGATTGAAAAATTTTATGAGAAGTATCTATTTTTTCAGTTGATACATCACCTTTTTTTATTGATTTTTTTTCTTCTTTATCAACAACAATTCTTTCAGAATCTTTTTGTTTTCTTTCTTGTGGAGAAATATCTTCTTCTTTTATTTCATTTTCGGTTTGCTTGTCAATAGATTTTCTTGATTCTTCTTTTCGCTGTTCAACTGCTTCTTTTGTTTCTTCAAGAGGTATTTTGTCTTCAAATACTTCAGGTGATACTGCTTTAGTTTTTTCTTCAACAGCATCTAATACTCTTAGCTCTTCTAATAACTCTGCTTTCTTTTTCTTTGTTACATCTTCTATGCCTGCTTCTTTAGCTCTTTTTCTAAGCTGAGTAATATTTTCTTTTTTATTAAGTTCAGCAATTACATCTATTGCACTTGATTCGTCAGGTTCATCCTGAACTACTTGTTCAATTGGTGCATCTTGAATAGGCTTTTCTTCATCAACGGGTTCATCAACTCTATTAACAATATCAAGACCTATTTTGTCTAACCCTTGACTATCTCCTTGATTAACAGCAGCTATACCTGACTGAAGACTTTCTAACTCTTCTTTTGTAATATCAACCTTTTTATCATCAACCTTTACGTCAAATTGACCATCTTCATAAGTTATATCTACTCTATCTAAATCTTTTTTATCTTCCTTTGTAAGCTTTTTCTTCTTTTTTGCTAATTCTTTATTGACATCTATAGCACTTTCCTCATCAGGTGAATCCATTGGTGGCTCATCGACAACAGGTTCATCTTTAACAGGAGAATCTTTAACCTCTGTTTCAGGTTTTTCTATAGTTTGTTCAGGCTCTGTTTGTGGCTCAATCAGCTGTTCAAGTTCATCAGCTTCAAAGGATGGGTCTTGCATTTGTATTGCATTATAAAAATCAAAGCGTTCTTCTTCTGACATATCCTGAATAATTTCAGGCTCATCTTTTATAGCTTCTACAACTTCTTGTGCACCTTTCTTAGGGTCTTTTCTATATTCATCAGATAATTCAACTGCTACATTTTTTTCTTCAGATGATAAACCAGAATAGTTAGTAGTAAAAGCACCAATAGTTATTTTTGCAGAGTTAGGAGATTCTTCTTTTATTTCATCGACTACTTTAGAAACTCTTTCTTCAGTTTCTTCAACAGATAATCCTTGTTCTCTAGCTTCTTTCCTAACTTCTTCTAATCTTGCTTTAGTAGATGAAGAAGCAACTCCTCCTACTCCACCCATAATAAGTCCCATAACACCACCCGAATAAGAAGATTCTATTGCTTCGGGAGATTTTATAGCATCTTTTAATTCCTGCAAAGCTTCACCAGGAACTTCATCATAACCTCTTTTAACATAATAGTCTACAAGAGATGATGTCATAAATTGTGAATACTCAGTTCCTGCTTCTAACGCAGATTGTTGTATCATATTTTTAGTAATGATTTTACCTTTAGCACCTGCTCCATTTTTAAGCAAAGCTTGAGCCATTTTTCTTTCAAACATATTTCCATCAAGCTTACCAATACCTACAACATTTTTAAATCTACCATAAGGAATATACTCTAATACACCTGCAGCAGCTCCATAGGTAAGACCTGCGATGCTTGCAATCTTATTTGCTTGTTCTACATCAACTCCTTGTTCTCCAACAAGATATTCCATTGTAGAGTTATATTGCTCAGAGCCTTCCATAGCTCCCATCATAGCCATACTACCCGCTCTTCTAACTTTTTGAGCAGCACTAGCATACTTCATAGCACCTGTGCGGTCTGCTTTAGCTATTGGAGTTCCTGCTTTTTTAGCAGCTCTCATAGCTCTACCTGCTTCTCTTACGCCTTTGTAAGCAAGTTTTCCTTTTGTTAGTATAGGAGCAACTCCTCCTGTCGCTACACCTAATGCTATATCAGTTCCTATAAGAGTTATAATAGATGGCATAGCTTGAGCCAAGCCTCTTTGAAACATATCTCCTTGATAAAAATTCTTTAAAGATACAGGTTCATCTTCTATCCAAGATAAGTATCCCTGTATTTCAGGGTCAAGTATCCTATCTCTTGACTTTGCTTCTTGTTCTTTTCTTAGCTGTTCACTATAATCAATTATAGTTTTGCTTTTTGTAACAGCACCTATACCCCCAACAATTGCAGAAGGCATACCTGAAAGCATTTCTGCAGCTTGAAATTTGGAAAATTTTAAATCACCACCCCTTGCTTCTCTTCCAATAGAATATAGCTCATTAAGAGATTCAGGGTCTATTCGTTCACGATGTTCAGGATTAGCTCTTAAATATCTTTTTGCTAATACATTATCATCTAAATCCCGTATGTCAGGATATAGTGCTTTTAATCTAGATGCGTATTGATTATATGTTATCTTTTTCGGTTGTGCCATTTTCTTCTAAAATATCATCTAATTGTAAGTAATCTTCAGCTTCTTGATAATTCCACTCATCTACAATATCCTCTTCTATTTTTCTTTGCTCTTCTTGTTCTGTTAATTTTAGCATTTACACCTCCATTTGCGTAAAGCTTTATTGATTCTTGAATTAGGGTCATTAGCAGTTTTCTTTCCTGTTAGTCGTTTTTTCATTCCACACATCCTAGCACAAAAAGATGCACGTCTTGATTTTGCTTTTCCTTTAGGATTTTTTTGAGTTACAGGTGGTTTTAAATTGCTACCCTGTCTTTTAGCAGAAGCTCTACCTTTTGCATTTAAACCACCACTAGGAGATTGTCCTTCTTTTCTTTGCCAAGCAGGTGTTTTAGCCATTATCTTATCTTACCTATAGCATCAGGGTCAAGCATATCAGGAATACCATCACCATCCATATCAGGTGCTCCACCTGCGTCTGCTTCAAGTTCAGGGAAGTCTACTTTGCTAGATTCACCATATCTGCCTCTTATGATTTCAATTGCTTTTAATAATCCACCAATAACTTGTACTGCGTTTTCTTGTTTAATACCGCTTTTACCACCACTTACTATGTTTTGAAGTCTAGCTTGTCCATAGGTTTTAATTCTAGCATCATCACTAAGTTCTTTTATAAACTTTTCAGGTAAAGGCGTTGAATCAGTAAAATAATCGTATATTGTTTCAAAATCATTTCTTTCAATAGCTTTTTGAATATTAAACTTTTCATCTGCATCGTATTTATTTACAACTTTAACTCCACTCTCAAGAATCACAGTTAATCTATTTGCAAATTGATTTTCATACATTTTTGCTGTGCCTTCATCTCCCAAAGCACCTTTTGTTATAGCAGGTAATCCTTGCATAGCATTTTTTAAAGTTCTGTTCATAGATTTATCATTTTGATAAACTGCTCTAACCTGATTTAAAGCTGCTGTGACTTGAGATTCAAAACCTTTATCAAGTTTTTCCATTTCACTTTTTTCGTCTGCTTTCTTTTTATCCATAGCAGCTTTTAAATTAGCTTGTCCTGTTGCACCTAATTCTGTAGGTATTGTATCTAATAATTCTGATATTTCAGTTATATCTTCTTCACCTTTTGTGTTAAACAATCTTAACGCTTCATTAAAAGCAGCTTGTGCTTTAGGAGATGTAGCTAACATTTCTTGAGCTTCAGGAGATTTGTAATAATCCATATCCTCAAATACTGCAAACTTTTTATTCAATTCCTCTTCAAATGGAGCAAATAAATCCTTTACATTATCGCCTTCTACTTCTCTATAATTATCTGATAATGTTCGTATATTATCTAGAATAGTTTTTGCCCCTTCTGATATATCATACTCGCCTCTTTCTAAGTAAACATTTTCTCCATGTCTAGGATGTATGTATGAAGTTGGGTCACCTAAATTTTTAATCTGTTGTTCTATAACACCTAAATCATTTTCTATATTATTAGCTTCTATCATACCATCGAGAGTATTAATTAATTTGTTAAATTGACTATTAGTATAATTTTCTAC
>CEON01001837.1_pt1 | contig 17632 bp, 20 predicted proteins | sample 530291 | NCBI WGS metagenome assembly CEON01 (sample SAMEA2619888, study PRJEB7988) | marine metagenome | biome: marine biome (ENVO:00000447); feature: surface water layer (ENVO:00002042); material: "saline water (ENVO:00002010), including plankton (ENVO:xxxxxxxx)" | depth 5 m
GCCGTTACCGCCGTGTCTGCCAGCTTGTCAGCAGTTACGGCATCATCTGCGATGTAAGCAGTCGCAATCGCGGTGCCGTTCCAAACGCCGGTTGCAATCGTTCCAACGCTGGTCAGGCTGGAGCTTGTTACACCAGAACCAAGCGTCGAGGCGCTCAGTACATCAGTGCCAGCAATCTTGTAGGTTTTGCCGCTAGCGAGATCAACGTTCTCCGAGCTAGTCCAGCTGTCGGTGCTGTTAACCCAGTTGATGGTTTTGTCAGTGGCGCCCTTGAGGGTGATGCCGCCGCCGTCAGCTGTGGTGTCAGTGGGGGTGCTGACGACACCCATTTCAATGTTCTTGTCCTGTACGGTCAGCGTCTGAGAATCCACCGTTGTGGTGGTTCCGTTCACGGTCAAATTTCCGCTTACTGTCAGGTTGCTGCTGATAGTGCCGCCCGTTGCAGGAAGGGCAGCGTCAGCAGTTGTCTGAGCAGCGTCGGCAGCGTCTTTTGCGGCTTTGACGCTGTTTGGAGTTGCGGCAGTAGTCGTGCTGGTGCTGGTGGTGGAGTCTTCCAGCTGAACCTTGCCCGCTGCGCTTGTCGTACCAGCAGAAACCTTGCCGGTTACAGCTGTGCTGCTGACGTTATCTAGATCTTCTCGGGCTAAAGGTTGTCCGCCTGCCGTCGAACCGTCGTGAACAACTACTGTGTCTTTTGTAGTATCAACGGTCAGCTCACCTACAGCTCCGGTGAAGGTTGAATGCTCAGTAGTTGTGCCGCGACGACGTTGAACTTGAGTGGCCATCGGTGCTCCGGTCTAGATTTGTACTTTACTGCCGGTGTTAACTGGCGGTGTAAGACGTTCCGGCAGGAATCGTAATCCTGACTTGCTGCGGAGGACCAAGTTCAGGGGGAACTTGAAGACGAGTGATTGTGGTGCCTGGGTATTCGTCGGCGACTTTTGCTGCTGCTTCCGTTGGGTCGCCTGCGCTCCAGTCGATTAAATACACCACCCAAGTGCGGAGGAGTTCTTCGTTGTTGTATTGCCGCAGGGCTTCAGATTCAGGAATTTTTTCAATAACCACTTCTAGCCCGCTGACCGCTTTGTACGGAGGGCGAGGTTCGTACGAGGCTCGGACGCTAATAGCTGGAGTTGTTGCGTCATTCCCCAGCGTGTAAGTGCCGAGATCAGACGACAACAACGTCGCTAAACCTGAGCGGAGAGTGAGTAGGTCCATACCTTAGTTTGACACTAAAAGCAGGAGGTCGCCTTCGATCCAGGCGGCTGCATTGCGGGGTGGAACCTTAATTGTGTAGGTCAAAAGCTGACGGTCAATGTCCCGTACCAGTACATCACCTCGTATGACTCCATCCACCGAGACAAAACCTCGGATGTTGGACCCTTCCCACTTAGGTGCGATGACCCAGATTCTGTCATCGTCGGACTTTAGAACGCGGACTTGCGGTAGCTTTTCGCCGGAGGGAGCGGCTGCCAAAACTTGGCTCCAGCAGTTGAGAAGAATTGCAGGACAGCGTTTTTCGTGGCGCAAGGCCATGATCACCCCGGCCACATCGGCTGAAATTAACTCCGAGTCGTCTTTTGCGCGGTTGAAGATGCAGAAGTCTTGCGCCGTAAAAGGTTTGCCCTTTTTTGGGTCGCGGTTTGCGTTGGCAAATAACGCCTGAAATTGGGCGTGGGGTAGCTCTTGCATCGACGCTTGGTCGCGCCGAATTTTGTTTAGCTTGCGCCACGCGCCCAAGACAACTCGGCGGAGTTCAGTCGAGAAGGTTGCTCGACTCCACTGACCTGGGTAGGCATGGGCTAACTCCCAGAAGATTTCTTCCCAGTTGAATCCTTCTCGGTCTTGGTGGCCTCTGGCTGCTTTCCCAGCTCTTCCTCAGTCGGTGGAGCGGAATCAGAGGCTTCAGCTTCTTGTTCATCGGAAAGGATGTCGTAAATGTCGTTGAACAAACGACGGTGCAAACCGCGGGTGTCCTCCAAGCTCCAGTCAGGTTGGTGAAGTCGGCAGCGAATTAGCGCGGTGACGCCGGCTTCCATATTCCGTTGACCGCTGGCGCTGTAAATCCGGGCTACTTCCTCAATTCGGGCGCAGTGTTTCAAACGCATGGCATCCGCTGCAGGTTCCAGCTCTTTACCGCCGATTGCGTTTTCAATCAGCTGGAACGCTTCAAGCAACGTGATGTCTTCTTCCTTGGCGATGACTTCGGCGACTTGGGCACCACGTACGAAGCTGCTTTGCTCGTTGACCAGTAGATCTGCAATGACGGCGGCTTCACCGACGGTTAGACCGCCAAGAATCGGCATTTCTAGCGTGCCACTGTCTTTGTTTCCGACAATCTTGGTGCGAGGGGCAGCCGGAGCCTGCAAAAACGGGAGCATTAAAAAATGTCTGGTTGTACTACTTTATTGCCCGGTTGGGATTTTAACAAGAGCAGTCTGAGCAGCCTTGGCGAGCTGTTGCCGACGTACCAGGGCATTGCGGTTGGCGGCAGCGCGTATGGCGAGCTGTTCTTGGAGAGTCATATCGTGCGTCTGTTTATTACTGAACTGTAGTAAGGCCCGTAGGTCGTGTCGTAATTAGACGCATTTTCAAAGCCTACTGGAAGCCCGCTTAAATCTAGGTCGTCCTCATACACATCAGTTAGATAAGAGGCGTAACTAGACTGGATAGTGCTGCGTAAAGACCAGTCCCTGTATTTTCGATTAAGTTTGAGTCTGGCTATAAGGCTGCCAGAACCGGGCGCCGGTGTAACGTTATCGCGGAATACATCCTCTGTTAGCTGGATGTACTGTGAACCTCCGAAGGATGCCCTACACACTATTTTTGCTCGTTTGTTGTAGGCCTTGTTTAGAGCATTTTGTAACTTTGTTTGGTTTGTAGATGAAGAAGTTAAGGATGTTCCTGAAGTTATGTTTTCCAAAGAAGTAGAGCTAAAATCAATAAATGTAGTGTTAGTTGCGTCTAGCTGTTTAAGTAAATTGTGGATAGGGTAACTGTCTGAATCTACTGAAAAATCAGAATTTATTATGAGTCCGTCGTCGTATCCTTTGGAATCTGGTAAATAAACTATGGGAGGCTGATCGGCGTAAGGAGCGTACGTTATGGAAACAGTGCCGTTTGAAACACTTGCCCCTGCACCTGGGCCTCCGTCAAATATCGGCAGGATAATTCTGTAGTTTAACTCTACAAAAATTAAATTGTAGGCATTAAGATTAACGCCTTTAGCGTTTAAATAACTAATAATGTTTAACGTATCTACAGGCATTTCAACGTAAGTCCACCCGTCTGCAACTTCTGCTGGTATATCTATGTTTGTTACAGGGTCACGATCAAACACATACACTCGCGTGTCACTAACACCGGGCTCAAGTTCTCCTTCCTCTCTAACTGCAGAAGCGTTGTATTGAGTCCCGCCTGTCAACTGTACCCATACATTGTCTACCTCGTTTCCGTATACAATCTGACTTTCTCTTTGAAAGTACTCTGCTAGATCTTCCATTCTGCTTGTGTAATCGGAATAAGTGAGTCCATCAGTTGTTACGGGTACACCCGTGCCATCGGTGATAAATTGTACGTCTGTAGCGCTATCCCATTCAGCGTTAGCAGTGCCCGATATGGTCGCACGCCACTCAGTAACATTGGAAATACGCTCATCTCGTACTGGTCCGTTTCCGAGTACAAGATTTAACACCTTAAATCCGCCTTTCCTGAAGGCCGCAATCTCTTCTTCTGCAGGGGCTTCGGGAAAACGGAGAACACCTTTTTTCGTGATGGTCTCATTCTCTTCGGACCTGGTATGAATAATTTGTTCCAGCCTGGAGCTTTGCTGGCGGTCGCTTAAGGCTTGCCGGTTGGCAGAAGCGCGAGTTTTTACGTTTTCGACTAAGGCGTTGTCTTCTGGCCGGATTATGAAATCAAATCTCGGGGCCATCAGTCATCAGCGGCGAGCGTAAGGCGGTACAGCACGCTGGACCCGTCGGCCAAAGTAATCGCTGGCGACTCCACGCTGATTGAGTGGACGCTGGTATGGCTATCAATCACTACGTACACGGTGTCGTACGTCAACGAACCACCCGAAGCGGTGAAGGTTGCCTCTAGCTGAGGCATTTCGTAGCGCTGCGTTGTGGTGTTGTAAGAGCCGGAGCTGATAGTGCCGGTGACGTCGGCGTAGCCGTTGCCGCTGAGTTTGACGCCGTCCCAGTCGCTGGTAGTGGATTCGGCAGTTAGGCCGGAGGTGCCGTTGTTGCCGAGGCTGATGCGATAGCTCTTGCTCTCGTAGGCGTCCCCGCTAACACGGGCTAGTTCGGCTTGGCTGATCGTGGTGGTGGCCATAGTCGGTCAAATCAGGCTTCTTTACCGAACAGCTGCAAAGAGCGGCTGAGCGTAGAACTACTTGTAAGTGTAAGCGAGGGAGACTCGGCTAACACAAAGAACGGCGGGTTGCTCAGTCGAAGGTCGTATCTACTGTCATTTCCAAAATGACCGGAAGCGCAATAACAGGCTTGACGTCTGGGACTGTGGCTTCCAGCTTAATAACCATTGCATCTAGAGGAACCTCTAGACGCACTGAATCAATGCGAGTAAGGGTGGTCTCCATGAAGACCGGATACACCAGATCCACTGCTTCCGTGTAAGGCGGAATCAATGCTGGGTTGTTTATAAAAGAAGCCGGTACAGCGTCGACATCGGACGGAACAGTTCCCCATTGACCAGGTGCGTCCCAGTCATCAAATGTGGTGGCAGTTGACGAAATAGCGCCCCAGTCAGCGGTTGTGCTGACGCTTGCGGTGATTAAGCCCCAGTTGACGTCAGAAGTTGCGGCGTTGGGATCAAAGTCAGCAGCAACATTGAGGTTATTAACAGGCGCTGGTGTGGAGTTGGTGCTTGGGGTGACGCTTGGAAGCAGCGTCACTCCCGGCTGGATTTGGAACCAGATCGTGTAACTGCCAGCACTGGAGCCGACGGCGCCGTTGTAAATCGCATCCGTGTTGCAAATAATTCCATTGGAATCGAAGCTCCAGCTGGTGCCGTTGCATAGAAACGATCCGTAGGCTCCGGCGCTTTCGACGATTAGACCGCCCAACGGGTAGGGCGGCATCGTTCCAGGGGCCAGCTGAATGGAGAATCCGTAGCGGTGGCCGAACGTCAGGCGCTGTTGGACACGGCCAAACTGAAGTGCTTTTTGGCGGACGTCGCTTGGGATGACGCTCCAGTTGCCGGGATAGCCTCCGCCCAGATACTTGATTTGATCGTCCGGAGCTAGGGGTAAGTCAAAGATGTGTGCGTTTGAGGCGGCCTCGCTGCCGTAAATCAGCTGTAGACCGTCAAGGTCTTCGGCGGGGCGAGATACTTTGCGGTTGCCGAGATCCGCTGCTTCCGTGGCCGAGGGGCGCTTGGGTGTTTCAACAGTGGGAGCAGTGGAAACTTGGGAAGAAGTTTGAGCCCTGGTCAGACGGACTTTGGCTTGATCAATAAAGGTCTGTAGTTCAGTCGGAGTTGTGTAGTACTCCGCCTCTAGAGCAAACTGTTGCTGGCACTTCAGTGTTTTGTATTCAGCTACCCGACGTGTAGTAATCGTCTTGTTAGAGACTGATGGGACGAAGGAGGTGATAGAACCACCTGAAAGGTTGAATTCGGTGTACTTGACCAGGGTCTCCTTGTTGACGTACTCCTCGATAATTTCCTCTTCTAGTACATAAGTATCTGTAGCGAGATTTAACTCTGTGCTTGGGTGAAATACGGTTGCGCTCTGGTTGACGACAAAAACGTACTCTTCGACGTTTAACGCCGCGGCCACGTGCATGTCCGTGACGTACTTATAAGTACGCTTGCGGACTGCGCGATTATCCCGCTCAGGGTCAAAAATAAACGGACTTGTAAGTTCCTCTTCTAAACAGTCTTCGGCTGTAGTTGTAGGATCTTCAGCTTCCAAAATTCCTGCATCACGTTCGTAGTCGTAGAAAACTACCGTTATCTCTTGGATATCGCTCAGATCAGGATTACTTACAGAAACCGGAGGTGTTTCTGTTCCATAGACTATTTGTGCTGTTTTTACTTTTTTGATATAGCTAGGGTTTACGTCAGCAACATTGGTGGTTGTAGTCGTAGATGACTGGAGAAGACGGTCAAAACGATCGTAAATACGGATTGTTGATGAATTTGGCTGGAATACAACTACCTGTTGGTATGTGCCTAGCTCTTCGGCATATTTAATTGTTTTGGTTTGCGGGCTGTCCTTTTGTATATCGACTTCCCAACGAGCTTCTTTAAGTTCTTCGTCAGTTCTGCTGGTGTCAGGTTCTTTGTAGCGCGTGTAGTTGTAGCGGACCTTGATGGAGTCAGCAGGTGCCTCACCTGAGTTAATCGGCCCGATATCGATGACATCCTCTTCTGTGATGACTGCCGAAGATGTCGCACCTTGCAGTACGTCCACGACACGGAGTTGTCCGTTAGGCAGCATGAAGCCGATCTTGCCTTCGGCATACAGCAGGTCATTCAAAACACTGACGTAGCCAGCACTAAGGTCGAAACGATCCTTTGCGTAGTAGTTGCTTAGGTTAGGACTACCGCCGGATATACCCAAACGGTTTAGGCACCGTGCAGCGATAAAAACTGCCTTAATAGGCAGCAAACCAACGTCATAGAGCCGGCACTCCTGATCTTTGTTCTCGTCAGTTTCTTTGCTGTAGAAAAAACGATCCCGCTCGTTTGCAGGCTTCAAATTTTCCAAGAGGGTCAGAGTGCACCCAAGTTGGATTGTTGTAATTCGCCGGAAGGGGTCAGCGAAGAAACTAAGGACTCGAAGGTCTCTGGGGATACGACTAAACTGCGTGCCCTTCTTCCAGCCCAAATTGAGACGACGTCCCAGGGCTGGTCGAACGATTCCGTTGATTACAAGGTCACCGCGGGTGCGGATTAAACCTGTCCCTTGGGCGTGGTCATCGCTGAATCCGCCTCTTATGACTTCGCCAAGATCGCAGTAAATCCTGGCACGGATGTCTACAGTCATCAGATCTCTACCAGCTGGACAGATACTGTATAAATCGTAGTTTTAACCCCTGCTTGGATCTCAGCTCTGGCAGTTGCGGTGGGCACTGAGAACGGGAAGAAAGTACCGCTGCTTGGAATGGTTTGGACGATTGCTTCGTACCAGGTTTGGATACCGGTCCAGCCCGTTGCGTTCGTTTCGCCTTCTGCATCGTAAATCCGGCTGGCGGTTAGAGGCCCACTTAAATAGTGGTTTCCTGCGGCAGTCAGTTGAACTTGGGGTGGATTGGCGTAAGTTTCTTTGGGCTTTAATAGGTCCAGGGTTGTAGTGCCGATCGTCAGAGTGCCGAGGTCAGGGCGTAGTCCGTCTTCGCGCTCCTTTTGTTTTTCTTGCTCTTTCTTGAGAACTTCAAGTGCCTGAGCGGCGTCGACAACTTCCGCTTCAACTGCGATGTAGTAGCCAGCTTGTGTGCCTTGAGGAGCCTGAATGAACCAGCAAGCAACTGTGGTCCAGTCGAGCCCGTTGGCGCTGGCGGTCAGGTTGACTGTCGTACCGACGGTGAGGCTCTGGAGGGTATCGGGGTCGTCAATGCGAGTGTCGCGCCAGTTGTTGTAGACCGTCAGAAGGGTGTCCCACTGGCTGGGTGTAAGCAGCCCGTTGAGGATCCATTTGCGGGCCGTAAGACCGGCGCTGGTGTCGGTTTCGTCGTATCCAAACGGCTGGGCCGTAAGGGCCGAGCAGCTGAAGGAGCCAATAGTTACGGTCATGATGCCAACGAGTTGACTGCCTCTAATCCAGCCATAGCTCCATTCTGACCGGGAATGGTCACGTGGACTTCCCAGTTCTTCTTCTGCAGGTTGTCCATGGATGCTGTCAGGACTCTGACGACGTCGGCAGTGGACTGCAACGTTCCACTGAGTTGAGAGTTGGAGTTAACTAATTGTGAGCCGGCTTCATTGCGAAGGCGCTCTTCTTCTCTGCGGAAATCGATGAATTCTTTAGCCTCAGAAATGCTGCGTAGCGGAATACCTTGAAGGCGGGCTTCTCGTACTGCAGGACCGATTTGCTCACGCAACAAGCTCTGCTTTTGAGATTCCGGAAGGAACTTTAGATTTTGCAAACGTAGTTGTATTAATTCCTGAGCGGCTTTCTTTTGGTCTTCACGAGCGCGTTTAATATCTTGCTCGATTCTCAGCTCTTTAAGTTTAAAGTCGTTAATAATTTTATTTCGTCTGATTTTGTCTGCGTCGCCGACAGCGGCTAGTGCATTTATTTTTTGAAGAGCTAGCTTTTGTTTTTGTAGCTCTGCTGTGCGTATCTTGTCACGCGGCGTTTTACTACTAAACTGACTTTCCAGAATCTCTCGGTCCAGTTCTGTTATTCGTCCAGTGTTTCGTTCGGCTGCTGTTTGTCTACGTGCACTAGCAATTACGTCTGCAATTTCTTGTTCTAAATTCTCAAAATTACCGCGATCAACTGTTCCGCCTAAAAGTTTATTGAAAGAAGCAATAATATCAGACAGCGGGCCCGCAGCTACCGTAGCAAGGGTCAAACTTAGATCGTTCCAGCGATTAGTTAGTGCTTGCGTATTTTTCTCCAGTTCTTTAATAGTTTCTGGATCAAGTTGACGACTCGCTAAATCTCCCTGGATAAGAGCAGCGGCTTCTGCTGTGCGTCCTGTTTCAATAAGGGCTTGGATTGTATTTTTGAGGGATTTAGACGAAATCAGACCTGCATCAGCAAGTGCTTGGAAATTCTGAACGGGGTTGTCCAAGGCAGATGCCAAGACCTTCGCCTTTTCGATGCCTTGATCAAAGGCCTGGCCCAGAACAGTGCCGACGAGAGACGCCCCGAAACCAAACTTGCTGCCGCCTAAGAAGCCGAATGTGCCGCCGCCGATTGCGGCTCCTGGCCCTTGGCCAAACAGCAAGGGGAATGCACCACCGACCAAGCCTGAGCTGATTCGTCCTCCTAGATCTGAGAGAACAGCTCGACGAAACCTTCTGCGTCTGTCTTGTCTGTCTTTAATGGCAGCTGGTGATTCAGGAATAGCAACCCTGCCTCTAACAGGAGAGACGTTTAGTCTCCCTATACGGCGCCCTTCTGCAATCTCGGCTTCACTGATACGCTTTGCGTCTCGACGCACTTTTAAGCGATCACGCTCTTTGCGAAGGTCCAAACTAAGTTGATCGCCTAATTTCTTAGCAAGTCCAAATTGCCGGCTTGATTGTGCGGTAGTTACTGCTCCTAACGACGCACGAAGCTTGGCAGTGTTAACCCCGGCTACTTCGAGGGAACGGATCTGCTGATCTAGAGAATATCGGCGTTTTTGAGCTTTAAAGAGCGCATCAATGTCCTCTTTTTGGCCGCCTAATCGAGCGCCGCGTGCAGAACCGATGGGGCTGCCTATGTCTCGCGCACTCCCCCGAATAGGACGCTGTAATGTACTTTCTGTTAAATTAGTTCTGCGCTTTTCCTCTCGGATAAAATCTGCAACACCTTTATTTCGGGCTCTAGCTGTTTCTATTTGTCCTTTTTCTGCAGCTGTAACTGCTTTGTTTAATTGGTCAAATTGACTTTTTACCTTTACGCCGCGATCTGCGAGTTTTTGGAGTTCGTCCCCAAGACGCCTTGTAATAACTCGGGTTGCTTGTAAACGATCATCTACGCCACCACGCCTTTGTCCGCCCCCTGTACCCCCAGAAAAAGCTTGCCCTAACTCTTTGCCTATAAATTTCTTGGCGTCTGCAATACCCTGGCGTAGCGCAGAATCGTCAACAGTTAGCTGGAGTACGGCTGTGCCTAGGGATTCTTGTCCAGCCACAGCCCCTGCCTAACAACCTAGTATGGTCATATTAGGCTAGGTCATGGCTTCTGCGCTCTCCTCGCTGGCAAACGCCACACTGATCCTTACCGTCCCAACCAGTGGGACAACGACTGACTCGGATACGGGTAATGTCCTGCCCGTGACTACGACGCAGACTTACAGCCTATTTTTGCGGTCCGGCGCTCCAGCACTTAATGAGCTGCCTGGTATCAACTCAGAAAATACGATTTATGAAGGCTACTGTGTTAGCCCTCAGGCACTTGATTCGGCTGTCCTGGAAGGAACTTTCGGTACGTTGAATTTCGCGGGACGTGGAACGTTTGAATGCCGGGTTTTGCAAACCCGTTACGACTATGGCTCTACGGGGCTGCTGGGTGAAACGCTCCAGGGGGCTTTAGGGGACAAAATTAGGTTGGAGCAACTGAGGCCTCTCTGATGCTGCGTACCAAGGTTGTTTTTACGGAGTGGGCGCCTGATAAGTACCCCGCACGGGTAAAAACCCTGTTGCAGCAGTACTCTCCCGTGATTGGACAACAGTTCCAGACGGAGATCAAGACGTCCCAGTTCAAGTGGCCCGGTGTGACAAAGCGGAAAAACGGGGAAATTGCCCGTAGCCCTAGGGACATCGTTGACTTGGGTAATTTCTTGCGTAGCCAGACACCCGGAAAAGTTACAGGTAATAAGAAGAGCGGTTACGCACTGTCTTTTACCTGGACAGCACCGTATGCCCTAGCGATTTATCTCGGGTACTACAACAACCAGTTTCAGAAGCAGAAAGCTCGGGATTGGGTTGGTCCCGCTTTAGTAAAGACGCCGATGTCGACGTTTTTTGCGGCTAAATGGATGCAGACCAAATAAAAAAGCCCCGCCGAAGCGGGGCCTTAGCGTGTTGAGCTGGGTCAGGAGACGGTTGCCACGGTGAAGGTGGGAGCTACGTCGCCGGTGGTGCCGCCCACGTCGGCCAGGGCCACGGTGACCACGTCGCCGACTCGGTAGTTCGTGCCAGCTGCCACGATGGTGGGAGCAGCGGTGACGTCTCCGCTTGAGGCAACGACGATGTCGGCAGTAGCGGAGAGACCGCCAACGTTGGTGCTGTTAACCAGGGAGACGCCGCTGTAGGTGGCAGCGGTGAGGCCCGAGCCGCCGGTGGTGACGGTCAGAGTAGCGATGCCCTTACCTTGCGGGTAGAAGCTGTAGGCGCCGTAGCCGTTCATGTCGAAGGTCACCTTGGCGACGTTTCCGGCGGTGACGTCTTCAGCGAAGTTGCTGACGAAAGCAATACCGCTGTGGAACTCGGCGTCGTCCCCGGAAGCGTCCGTAACAGGGGTCGTACGGAGCCAACGCAGAAGGGTGCCGGAACCGCCATCACGGAAGGCGCTTTTCAGCAAGGCGTAGCCGCTGTCGGTCACGTCCAGGTTCATCGAGCAGCTGATCGTGTAGCTGTTGCCCGTGACCAAGTTGGCCTTAAAGCCTGCGTCACTGTCGTAGTCAATGACGTCCGTGATGTCGCTAGCGCCTTGGATGCCGGCGTTATCGAGAGACAAGATACGGGTAAGCCCCGTGGTGGAAGTTGGGATGGCGCTGGCAGTCGTGCCAGTTGCCACATGCAACTCGTAGCCGAAAGCGGCAAAAAAGGCGCCAGTAGCCATCAGACCGAGCCGTAGGGTTTATTGCCTTCAGTCTGCCACAGTCTTCGGCAGTGTGTATTTAATTTCGGACGACGCCAATCATATTGTTCGCGCCGGGGATGACGCTGGTAGTTAGACATCCCAAAGTGCTTAAAAGATGGGGCATAACACTTAGAGGCGTAGAGGCAAAACGGGAGGAGTTGGTAGCGTTTTTCCACTCCAGCTCCATGACATCAAGCTTGAGGCGTTTGAGGTCGGCGTTAGGGACACCAGCCACGAGTTCGCCAGTAGTAGCAGTGCTGGCTGTGACGCCTTGACCTGAAATCAGACCAGGGTTGTTAAGTAGCCCCTCGGCTAAATCAAAAGTGGCCTCTTGGACTTCAGGGGGAATGACCGTGTCGGCATAGTCCTTATCGCCGCACTCAGCGTCATCACGGGGCCAAAGCAATGCCTGTGTAGTACTGGCTTTTTCGCCGATGTACTCCAGCGTGTCCATATAACGAGTGGCTTGGACAAGCGCTTTCTTCTTGTTCTCGTCGGTCGAGCTGCTCCAGGTCAAGGTGCCCAGGCGCTCTTCTGCGAAGGTGTCGCCTTCCGCAACAGTCAGGTAACTGTTGGCGTTGCTCGCGCCAGGAGTAGAAACAATAGTGATGGTCATTTAACCCAGCCGAGACCTTTTCACAGTGTAAGAGCGGGTTGGCCTTTTACGTCCGTTAAAAATTCGTTCCAGGGTTAACTGGTGGGCGTGGTAAACATGGCCACCCTCCATCTCTATTTCGGCTACTCGCTCCAGGTATACGTTTGCGGGGATGTCTTCGCAACGGCGACAGTTATCCTGTAATACGTAGAGACGTACTGTTCTCATGCCCGCTCGCAAAAGCTCTGCTGGTGGCTCCAGCGTAGAGACCAAAGCTTCAAAGGTCTCCCCAGCTCTCCCTGGGAAGAAAGTAAGGAAGCTGGAAGATGTTGCGCTGGAGATTCGTCGCCTGCGGGATGAAGACGGTCTTTCCACTGCGGAGATCAACGAGAAACTCCAGGTGAGTTTTGATGTGATCAATCAACTGTTCCTGCAGTCGTACAAGATGACCATGAACACCACTGATGTGTTTGAGGCGCAAGAACAACTTCGGCTCGAAACGATGTGAAGGCAATAAAAAAGGCCCCCGAGTTGGGGGCCTTCTGCTTTTCCTGAAAGATCAGGAGTAAGCAGTGGTGTCGAAAGGAGTGTTGACCAGCAGACGTGCGATAGGCACTTGCTTGGTGCTGCCGAACACCAGGTTCCAGGAACTGGTGTCAGCCAGGTTGCCGGTGGTTGCGGCGTTGGTGGGGTTGTCGCCAGAGGCGGCCCACTTCGTGCCGGTCACGTGGTAGCCATAGTGGTAGTCGACGGCCAGGACGTCCTGCATGGACAGGATGTTGCGGTCTGCAGCCAGACGCAGATCCTGTTGGACGCCCTCGGAGACGACGCCGGACTTGAACAGGTAGACGGGATACTTCACCGCATGGGTGGAAGTACCGCCGGTCAGGTAGGTCAGTTGGTCGTCGATGACGACACGCATACCAGCGAAGAAGGGCACCTCGGTGTTGGTGATGCCCACACCGCCGCCGCCCCAGGTCACAGCGCCGGATGCGGCGAGTGCTGAAGTGGAGAAGGTGAGCATTCCAACCTGTTGCAGGTAGTAAGCAACGTTGGAGTGCATGGCGATGGAGTCAAGCTCGTCGCCTTTTTCGCCGAGAACGGACTTAGCGGCAACGACGTTGCCCACGTTCAGGTAGTTGGCTTCGGCCAGCGAACCAGGGACACCGGCAAGGGTTTTGTCGGTTTGGTTTCCGCCGAGGACGCCAGCGCCGGAGATGCCGCCGAACAGACCCAGCAGTTGGGCGCTCAGGGTGGCAGTCTTCAGCTTGTTGATGGCAGCGGTCAGCTGGTTGCGGACGTGAGCCAGAGGATCGGCGCCAGAGCCGAGTTGGCTGAGGTCGTCAGCGGCGTAGCTGAAGCCACGGTGCAGCAGAGTCATGATCTGCTCGTCGGCAGTCACGTTCTGAGGCACCAGGTAGCCGCCACCGCCACCCCAGGTGTTGTTGCTGAGGATTTGGGTCTCAGTGGGGCTGATGGCGTCGAAGAAGGGCACGCGGACGCGAGTACCGCCTGCACGGGCGTCGAGAGCGGCGTTGCGCTGCACGATGCCGCTTTGGATCCACTTCGATTGCTCGAAGATGCCCTCAGCGGTGTACTCAAGAAATTCGGGACGGCTGACCAGGTTTGACAGGAAAGTCGAGCCTGAGCCGTAGTTTCCAGCGAAGGAAGACATTGGTTAGCTCCAGTGGAGTCAGTGGTTGGGGTGGCGCCCCACAGGGGCTATTTCTGACCGGCTTCCGCTTTGAGTAAGCGAGCCATATCAGGGTTTTCGCTCAGCATGACCATCTGCTGAGTGACGTTCCAGGTTTCGCGGGACCAGGGGTTCGCTTGGCCGGGAACGCTGGCGCTGCGGGCACTACCCGTAACACCCATGCCGGACGTGTTACTAGCTGCGAAGTGATGTTCGTAGCCAGAGCCCGGATTTCGCAAGTTGGTGATGTACTCACCAACCGGAACTTCTACGCCGCCGAGGATTGCCACAGGCTGTCCATCTTTAGCGCGTAAGTTCTCTTGAATAAGACGATACAACTGTTCGGGTGCAACCGCACCTGCTTGAGAAAGATTTGAGATTGCAGCTCCTTTTATCTGCTCTTGGGTAAAACCTTGCTTGAGGTTTTCCAGTTCTTGGTCGCGGGCAGTTAGTTGCTGCTGCAGGTTTGCGTTGGTCTCTTGGGCTTGTTCCCACAGAGTTTTGTACTCACCCGACTGCGCCAGTTGTTCGGTGCGGGCTGTCTCTTGGGCTGTGCGGAGTTCGTCTAGTTGCTTTTGAAGGTTTTCGCGCTGTTCGCGATCTTTGCGGCGTTCTCCGATTAACTCTTGGTTCTTTGCCCTAAGAGCGTTGAGTTGGGCGGAGAGGTCCTCAGCAGGGGTTTCAGCCACAGGCTGAGCAGATGCCGCCTCCACAGAAGGTGCTTCCACTTGCTGGTTTTCAGACACTGTTTGTATTACAGATACGTTTGTAGTTTATATCAGAAGAGTTGTTATGTACTAGGTCAGACTGCCGTAATCAAAGTTGTAGTTTTCGTCCCAGGAAACTTCGCCGTTGGTCACGGTGATGCCGTCGCCAGCCGTGACGGTGGCGTCGTCTCCTGCGTCGCCTTTAGGGATGGAAAAGTTGAAGATGGCTGCGGTGCTGCTGCCGGAGTTGGTGACTGATACAGAACTGCCTGCAGACCCAGTGGTTACGGAGCCGACTGTGATCGTGGCGGCTGTGCCTGGATCGCCCTGAGGGCCTGCATCGCCTTGGGGACCGGCGTCGCCCTGCGGACCTTGGATGCCTTGGTCACCTTGGATGCCTTGGTCGCCCTGCGGGCCTTGATCGCCTTGTGCACCTTGAGCGCCTTGAGGACCTTGAGGACCTTGAGGACCCTGGGCGCCCTGCAGACCCTGAATACCCTGCTCGCCTTGTGCGCCTTGGGCACCTTGTTCGCCTTGAAGTCCCTGGGCACCTTGAGGACCTTGAGGACCCTGGTCACCCTGATCCCCTTTTTCGCCTGGAGGGCCGGGTACTGTTTCGCCGACGGCAAGGGTGTTGGAGCGAGCGGCGGTAAGCAGGCTTAAACCGCTGCTAGGCCACGCCCCAGAAGCTTTGGGGCCGTAGAGGTCGCCACTTTCGGTGTCGATGTACCAGTCACCGTCGGTGCCTAGGTCGTCGACTGGGGGACCTTGACCCGCGCTGATGTTGTTGACCCTGTCAAGGCGCTTGGCCAGGCGGACCAGTGCCGTGACCTGCGCGAGGGTGAGGACTTCGGCGGTGCTGGCCATCGCTTAACGCATCAGGGCGGAGATTAGTTGGTCCATGCGCTCTGTATTCAGGGTGTCGTCAGGAGTTGGTTCCTCCTGGGCTGCCTCGGGGGCTTCGACTTCAGTCTCGGAGAGGTTTTCAAGTTCGTCTTCGACGCTGACAGAGTCGGGGAGGATTTCGCCTCGACGCAGGATTTCCAGAAGCGTGGAATCGGTGATTTTGCCGGATTCGTTGAGTTGGGTCAGAACGGAAACGTCTTGGCCGATTAGGCGGTAGTAATCAAAATCGCGGTCCAGGGTGATGGTTGGTGGTTCGATGTCGACGTAGCGGGCGGCAAGGCGGAAGGCTTGGTTTAGGGCGCTTTCCAGTTCTTGGCTGACGATTGACAGCACACTGTTTGACTGGGCTTGGTCGATACGCTTGGCTTCGGCGGATTCGGCGACAAACTTTTGACCGAAGAGCTTGGTGATGCCGAGGGTCGACATTTGGTTCTCCAGGGACTGGAGTTCCGCCATCTGCGCGTCAAAGCTAGTGGCGTCTGATTGGACGTAATACGCCTTGTTGCCTTGCTGCATGGCAAGGGCGTAGTTGACACCAACGCCGATTTCGTTGGTGTTGGAATCCCAGCCCTCAAGGATGAGGATGGGCATGGCGGCGACGTGAAGGGCGTGGATGAGGTCGGCTTGCCGTTGGTAGTGGGTGATGTTGAGGTTGGCGATGTCCAGCAGCGGGGGCTGGGAGCGCAACATGCCGCGGCGGTTGCTGTAAATCGGGACTAGGGGGATTTCGTCGAGGCTGTAGCCGCCTGTTTCGCTGAACTCGACGACGTCTTGGCCCAGTGTGTAGAGGTCGTATTTACCCGGATAAATCACCCGGATTTGCTCGATTTGCTCTTCGCCGAAGTCGTTTAGGGGGCGGGTTGTGTACTCGTGGATGCGAACTTGGGTGAGGGGTGAGCCAGGCATTGTGGTTTCCTGGCGCCAGCCCCAAATTTGTTCGGCGTCGACATGGATGAAGTAGGGACGACGATTTAAAGCGCGTTCTTCAGCAAGGTTTCGCGCTTCTGTGGCTGCGGGATAATCCACCAAAATTGCGCTGTGGCCGTAGGTCAGGCTGCTGACGACTGCGCGGCGAGCGTATTCGGTGATGTCTGAGCCGAGACCGTCGACGTTTTCTGCAAATAACTGCCAGTATTCGTTGCCCTCGATGCGGATCGGTTTACGCAGAATTGCGCCAGCGGCAGTTTCGATGATGCGGCTGGTGTAGGGGCTAAGAACACTGCGGTCGATGCGGGATTGCCAGGCTTCGTCGCTTTCTCGCGGTTCTTGTTGCAGATATGTCTCCGCAAGGTCGCGGATGTAGTTCGTACCGCTAGTGACTGCACGCATTACGCCCCAGTCAGGGATTTGGGCGATGACGTCCAGGTTGCGGACGAACGGAGACTCGCTTACTACAGCTCCAGTGGGAGGGATATTCGCGCTGTAGACCACGGCTTGACTCCTACTTTGTTCTTATTTTGGCAGAGTGATCACCATTTAGTTTTATCTGCCCAGTAAGCCGCCGACATTTTGCCTTTAGAGATGTTTGAGGCGTGGCGGGCTTTGAAAGATTTGCGGCGGGCTCTGTCGGAGGCTGACTCGTTCTTGCGTTTGGGGGAGCCGCTGACGCCTTGTTGGCCGAAGCGGATCAATTTCACTTGATCCCCCTCTTTTGCCAAGACAACATGGCTTTTTTCAGGGTGATCGGGGGTGCGCTTGGGCTTGTTAAAGCCTTCAAGCCCGTAGCGGGCTAGTCGGGGGTCCTTTTTAGCCATGGTAAGCAACAACAATGTGCGGGGTCATGGCCACGGTGCCGGATGAAATAGATGCGATTCGCATCCGAATTGAAGTTACGGGTTTGCCGTTGTAGAAATAAACGTATTGGCCGGCATCGTTAATTGTTTTACTGGTGTCGATAGTAAACCAGTTGCCGTCGCCGTTAAAGTTGGCCTCTAACGCAAGAGTAAAGTTTCCTGTACTGGTGACGTTTGCAGCAAAGGAAAACTCACTGGAATGCGCGTGAACTTGGAGCCAGTCATCGACTGAACTCATTGAGTTGCCCGTAAATTCGACCGTATTTGTAAAACGGTCGGTTGCTGTTATCCCGACGTTGGCCATTACTTTCTCCCCCGAGCTTTTTTGTAGATGTCGGAGTCTGCTTTGCGGGCTCCGCCTTTACCTGACATATAGCTGTTGACACGTCCCATTGCCCAGGCGGCCATAGAGACGTTACGGGAGCCGCTAGACAGGTATGCGCCTTGGCC
>CEON01032276.1_pt1 | contig 17492 bp, 19 predicted proteins | sample 530291 | NCBI WGS metagenome assembly CEON01 (sample SAMEA2619888, study PRJEB7988) | marine metagenome | biome: marine biome (ENVO:00000447); feature: surface water layer (ENVO:00002042); material: "saline water (ENVO:00002010), including plankton (ENVO:xxxxxxxx)" | depth 5 m
TTTAATATTCATTAGTTCTCGTTTATACGGCATTTTATATATAAAAAAATAAAAATCAATTTTAAATCTGAATATATAAAAATTACATTTAATTACATTTTTTTTTTTAATTGTAATTTTTTTTTTTATTTATTTTTACTATTAATTAGGGGTATTAATATTAAAAATTAAAGAATTAAAATATTAAAGATTACGAAAATTACGAAAATTACACTATTTACAAAAATATATAGAAAAAAAAATATTTATAATAATTTATATACTTTATATTTCAAAATAATCAAAACAAAAAAAAAATATGGCAGAACTATTTTGAAAAAACTGTAATTTCCGTAATTTCCGTAATTCTGTAATTTTAATAATTTAAAACGCCGATCATTAATTCGGTATATTTTTCCATATATTTATCTCTTGCTTGTTCCATACTATCAAAACAACCTAAATAACATATTGTGCCGTCTATTCTAATATTAGCATAAAATTTAGTTTTATTTTTATTACACGATACTCCTTTTGGCATTCCATTCTTTTTATTATTATATTTAACTTTTCTTGAGTTCTGTTGTCTTGTTATAATTTGTAAATTATGTAAATAATTATTTAATTTATTATCGTCAATATGATCGACAACTAAATCGGTTTGTGGTTTAAAATTCATATAAACTATTGCTACTAATTTATGTATTAAAAATGTTTTTTTAACTTTGTCCTTATTAGTTAAATCAACTCTCTTATAACCGTCCTTATCATTTCTTTGTTTTAAAAACTTTTTCCTTTTCTTTGAATAAACTTCTCCCGAATTATACACAATATAATTATCCCAATATTCCATTATATATATAGAATATATTTTTATTTTATTTTTCTATTAATAACGCATAAATTACGAAAATAAATTAACTGCTTTTCTTAACTTATCTTTTTTAATCTGTTCTTCTGTTCTTTCTCTTTTTGCTCTAACTATTTCTGCTGGTTGAGATACAACATCGACAATTGTATTAGAGATTTCTTTTTTCATAATTTCAGTTTGTTTTTGTTCTTTTGTTTTTAATTGTTGTTCTCTTCTTTTTTTATTTGCTTCTAACATTTTCCGTGTTGCTTCTATTTGTTTTTCAGTACGACCATTAGTTAATGTTCTTGTAGATCTTTTATCTACTTCTCCATTTTTTTTCCGTGTTAATTTCTTACCTAATTCTTTTTCTTGTTCTTGTGCTTTTTTCTCCCTTTCAATTTTTTTCATATCTCTTGCTGTTAATTTTGGTGGATTTGTGACTTTTTCATATTCTCCAGTTTCACTATTAGGGATCATATAAATAATTTTTTCAGTTTTAATTATTTCTTTTGTTTTAGGTCTTCCTCTCTTTGGTTTTTCATCTCTTTCTTTTAATTCTTCTACTGGTGGGTCATCATATTTATATTGTTTCTTTTTTCTATTTTCTAACGCTTTCTCTCTTCCTTTTTTTAATGCTTCTTTTTGTTTTTCAGTCATTTCTCTTTTCTTTTTTGGTTTTTCTTTTTTAAGAGGTTTTCCTTCTTCATCTAAATTAAATGATTTATTATAATCTTTTAATTCTTGTTTTTCCTCATATTCTTGTTGTTCTTCTTCTTCTGTTTTAACAACTTTTTTTATTTTCTTTTTTGTTTTTTCTCTCTCAACTCCTTTTACTTCTACTTCTTCAAAGGTGTCCTTAATACTTCCTTTGATTTCATTAAGTTCTTCAGTATCTAAACTACAATCACTCTCGGTGTCCGACATTTTATTTATATTATTTATTTAGAAAATAATTTTAATTAATGAACTAAATTAATGTTAATTAACTTTGTTTTTCAATTGTATCAATTAATTCATTTAATACAATTCTCCGTGCTTTATGTTCTGCTTCACTCTGTCCTTCTATTGGGTGAGTATCGTCTATTTTTTCTTCTTCTTCAATATTTCCTCTTGGTTCTAACTCAGAAGAAGTCATAGGGAGAGTTGGGACAGTCATAATATTTCTGTTTGGTTCAATTATGCTCCTTCTTGTTCTTACATTATATCTTTCAAAAATTTCAAAAAGCATAGAAAATTCAAAATTACAATTATTAAATTGTATTAAATTATCATTTTGATCTGTAAATCTAAATTCAATACTATCTATTACTGGAGATTGTGTAATTGAGATTTGTCTAAAATCTTGTTGATTTAAATAAATAATATAATTACTATTTACGTCCACAGATATTTTTTGTAAAGTTGAAGAATTACCTTGTCTTGTTCCTAATACATTCCCTTGTCCGATATTTGAATGAATCATAATAGAATGGATTGTGGCGAGATTTACAACATAAGGAGATGATGTTGATGCTCCCGCACTAATTGTTTCATCAGCAGAATCTTCATCCCACCCCAGTACTTTATTTATATTTGATTCACTAAATTTTAAAATATGTGATATACCAGTATCATTTGTAAATGTTATTTTTAAAGTTTGTCTATTAAAAGTTGTAGTCCATATAGAACTAAAAGAAGTATTATTATTAAAAAAAGCAACTAAATTATCTATATCATACATTTGGTCTGTTAAAGTTAATGTGGTTGAATCATATTTTAAAACATTATTATTTACAGCACTGGAGATATTATAAAATGAATATGGCAACTCCACACTCATAACAGACACGTGACATTCTTCTGTTGGTTTAATCTCCACTTCTTCTTTCAAAAAAACTTTAAATTGAGAATTAAAACCATCCACGAGTTGGAGAGCATCTTTACTTCTAATATGAAAAATAGTCCTTCTTTTAGATTGTATTGTAGGAGAATAACTCATTATAATATAAACATAGTTTTTTTTTTTGAAAAAATAATATCTCTATTAATTATATATGTCTGATATTGATAGATTTATAGAAGAAGAAGAAGATAAACTTTCTAATATTTTATTTGGATTACCAATAAGAAAAAGAATTGAATTATCACCAAAAGTCCAATTTATTCAATATTTATTATCATTATTAAAAAAAGCATCTCCACAGATTACAAAAGAAGAAAAAAAAGAAATAATTGAAAAAATAAAAAAAGAAACTGAAAATTTAGATGATAAAAAAAGAGATGAACAAGTTGAAAGTATGTCAGCATTTAATGCTGGAAAAGCAGTAAAACCAAATATAACTGAATTAGATGATGCGACAATAATGAAGGCAAAAATGGTGAAAGCATCGAGTGTGGCGTATGATAGTGATTTTAATCAAGCACAAATGTTTTTAGATCAAAATGAAATACCATATAATATAGATACTGAATTATCAGATGCCGAAACTCTTATATTACATAATCCCGAAACTAATGATGTTAAAATGGCATCTCGTGGAACTAAAATAACAAATGCCAAAGATTTACTGGCAGATGGACAAACAATATTAGGATATGAAGATAGTAATAGTGAATTTAAAAAAGCATTAAGACAAGGAGAAAGAGCAATACAAAAATATGGAAAAGCAAATGTAAGTGAGGGATTAGGATATTCACTGGGAGGTGCTAAACAAATATATGTGACTGACGCATTAGGAATACCAAATAGCACAACATTCAATCCTCTTATTGGAAAATCATTTATGGGTGCTGGTACGACATCAACAACTCATAATTTATTTAGAACTACTGAAGATATACCCTCTATGCCAGTAGGTTTAAAATCAAAATTAGAAAATGTAAAAGTAAGTTCTATATTACCTAAAAAAATATCTCTCGATATTCGGGAAGCACATAAATTAGATAATTTTACCAGTAATGAGCAAAGAGTAAAAGAAAGTCAATTAAATAAACTGGCACAAGAAGTCGCAAGAAGAGGCAAAAGATTAGGTGAAGCAGAAATTATAAGAGATATGGCGAATGATGCTGAAGGAGCAGTAAGAGCAAGAAAACCAGCAGAAGTCCCAAGAGCAGACCCTAATTTAAGAGAGAAAATAAATAGTCATAGTGGAAATGATCCATTTTTAGAACACGGATTTAAAATTGTAGGTGACCCTAATAAAAAAATGATGAGTGAAAGAATGTTAGAGAATAACCCTTTTTATGAATCAAGAACAGAAGAAGATATAATGAGAGGTTTATTAGAAACTGAAAATGAATCAAGAAGCAATTTATCTCAAAATGAAATAAATAATATGTTAAATAGAAATAAACCAATAAAAAAAACAAAAAAAGCAAAACAAAAAATACCCGATGAATTAAAAAGTCAAAAAGATTATTCAAAAGAAATTGAAGATTTAAATAATCAAATAAAAGAAATAAATGAAGAATTACCTATACACGAAGCATTAGATGGATATACTTTGGATGATGTAAAAGGAACACCAGCAGAAGCAAGATTTAGAGCATCTCAAATGAGATTAAAAAATTTAAAAGTTGAAAAAGAATCATTAACAAATAAATTAAATGATTTAAAATCAAAACAAAAAGAATCACAATCTCAAAAATTTAAAGAAAGATTAAATAATAATGATTTTTTTGAAACAAATGGAAAATCACATTTAGATTTATTAAGTGATATAAGAAAAACTGCTATGAAAAATATTGGAGATAAATTATATTCAGTCCCCGAAGAAAAACAAACAACGGGATTTACTTTTGAAGATCCATTATTACAACCCCACACAGATGTCGTACAAGGAGAGGTTTTTAGAGGTTCAATCGCTCGTCCTTATACTTATGCTGAATTCGCACATAATTTTAATTCAAGAAGAGGAACAGATACACAAATAAATGAACAAGGATTACCCGAATTAAAAGGAAATAGATTTTCAACAAAATCAAAACTCCATACACTATGGGAGGAAAATGGTGGAATGTTCACACAAAAAGAATTAAACCATTTTAAAGAAGTAGGAGATACTCAATCTACGGATTTTGAATTAAGTCCAAAAGAAAGACATTTTTTAAGAGAAGACACACCAGCGGGAAGGGAAGAACAAATAAATCAATTAAGACAAGAACATATAGATGCTGTGAATGATTTAGATAATTATGCTTCATTACCCGATGATGTAAATGCTGGAACAAGGAGAGGTGTCACAAATGATTTAATTAGATCAGCAAACCCCGTGTCGTTTTTAATTGGATATTATGGAGGAAAAGGAATGGATAAATTAGTAGATAAACTGGGAATCCAAAATCAAAACGCAAAAGAAGCATTAATAGGAGCAAGTGTAGGTTATGGAACAGAGGCGGGATTACTCGCACTGGGAGGAAGTGCTGGAGAAGCATTAACTGCGAGTGTAGCATTACCAGCATTAACTGCGGGAGCAGTGGGTTCTGTGGCGGGTGGCGAAACTTATAAATATTTAAGAAAAAAAGGAGTATCTGATCCAGTGGCATCTGCGAGTGCTGGAGCAGTTGGAGGTGCGAGTGCTGGTCTTACTGCGGGATTAGTTAGTGGTGGTGTCGCTCTCGCAACTGCCGAAGGAGCAACCATAGGGACTGCTTTTGATCCAGTCACACTGGGAATGGGAACTGTCATCGGTGCTGGAGTGGGGGCACTCTTTGGAGAGGGAGCATATTTAATGGGAAAAGCGGGATTATAATTAAAAACAATAAATATTATTTATTAAAAAAAAAATATAACTATATAATATAAAATGTGTAATAAAACTGATACTTATATATTACGACTCGCAAACACGGGATTAGATACTAATTTAGTTCAAACCTCAACTGATAAATCGAGTGCTTTAATTAAAGTACCAGCAGAATTAATTAGTAAAGGAAAATGTAAAATTGAAGTTATAAGTGGATATATTCAATTAGAACACTCTGCTGGAAATAGAGTTATACCCGATTATGGTGTATTAGTAGGATTGAGGGCAGAAGGTTTAAGTGTTTTAGGTTATGATACACAACAACAATATAGTCACCCCATTTTATTAGGAATGGGAGCAGTAGATTCAAATACTCAATTATCAACTTCATTCACAGCAGTATCATCTCCTTCATTCACGTGTCCCGAATTACCTCCACAAATTAAATTGGAGAGAGTTTTTCAAAACCCCGCCACTGATGGTTTAGATATAGCAAATAGTTATACAACAAATGATACACCATTCAGTTGTGTTTTACAAATACAATTTTTAGAAGATATGAATTAAAAAAAAATATTATTAATAATATATGGAAGGAATAGAAAAAGTATCTGCTGTAAGATTAAAAAAAGGATTAAGTAAAATAAAAAAAAATGTTAATGAAAAATTCGGTGCTGTATGGAAATTAAGAAAGGATCAAGTAATAAATAAAATTAGAAATTTAAATTATAAATATAATCAACAAACCCAAACCTTAAAAACAAATTCTATGATAAGAAAACCGTCAACAATAAAATTATAATTTTCGTAATTTTCGTAATTTTTGTAATTATTTAGAAATTACGAAAATTACGGTTATTACTCTTTTTTTTCATTTTGTTCTTCTTCTTTTTTTTCATCAAAAACAATTTTATCAAATTTAGAATAATATCTATCTTTTTTAGGATTATTCGCTTTAATATATAAAAACCCATATTTTTTAGACCACGCTTCTTTTAAAACTTCATTTTGTTCTTCGGGTGTAAGGTCTGCCATTAGTTCTTCTTTAATAGCATTTAATTCTTTTTTATTTTCAGTTTTAAATAAAATAATATCAGACATATTAGATCTAAATGATAATGGCAACATATTATATTTTTGACTCATAATCCATACACTTAATCCCGAAGTATGTGGCATATCTTTATTGTAAGTGGCGTGTCTTCTATTTAATATTAATTTATTCATAATTTTAGATTTAGTAATATCTCTAATAGAATCATCAAGAATAACTAAATTATTTAAATTTTCTCCATCTTTTTCTTTTTCAATAATCTCATTCATTAATTCATCAGAATATTTATCATATATTCTATCTTCATTTAATTTTAGTTGTTTTAAGTCAAGTGTAGCATAACTGGGACTTATTAGATATATGCGGTCGTAGAACCTATAAAAGAAGCGAGGTTTATCTCTATTTTTTTTCGTTGGACGTGAACATAATAATGCCATCATTAACGAACTTTTACCCGAACCAGCGTGACCCACTATATAGAAGGCATTAGATTTATTTTTAGGGAGAGGTTCAGTAGGAATATAAGGGAGATCGTCTGTAGCATCTATTGGTTGAGTAATTGCGGGAATTGTATGTAGAATTTTATTTTTTAATACTCTCATAATATTATAATATATTATTTTTTAATTAAAAATTTAATTCTAAAATTATTTTCTAATCTAATTATATAAAAATATGGAAGTCACAAATTCATCCCTCCCTCGCTCAATGAGATTCGCCCGTTCGGGCGTCAACGCTGTAGAAGCAGATTGTACCCTACGCAGATGGGACTCTGTAAATGGTTCTGATAATTTTACTCCAAGTGGAGCAAATGAAATTAGAATAAAAATCTCTGCTGGTAATTCGTTTTTAAATGGAGAAAAACATTATCTCTACTTTAAAGTCACTGGTGCTACAAATGCCTTTTTCATAGACGGTCACGCTGGTTCATTCTTTGATCGTGTCACTATTGAATCTAATGGACAATTATTAGAAAGATTAGATAGATATGCCTTATATTCAAATTTAAGAAAATTCTATAATGGTGGTGAATTAAGAGATATTAATAATCTTAATGTATCTGCTGGTGGTGGTGGTTTAGTAATTGATGTCCCTAATGGTGGTTTAACTAATAACTCCACACCCGCAGTCACTCAATCTTCATTAGGTCAAAAAACTCTCGCTGGACAATCTCGTATCTGTTGTATTGAATTAGAAAGTGGATTATTTAAAAATCACCACGAAAAAGCGATCCCTATGGGTTCTTCTGAGTTAGATTTAGTTTTACGCCTAAAACAAAATAATGGTGCTATTGTCGCTCCCGTAGCAGATGCTCCCACGTGGACTATCTCTCAACCAAGATTTTATGCTCCGTGCTACCAAATCCTTAATGGAGATGTCCTTTCTGCTTATCGTGAAATGATGTCCCAGCAAGGTATATTAATTGGTGGAGATACTGCTAAAACTTATATTAACTCAATCTCTAATGGAGCATCTGATGGACAATCAGTTCAAATTAATGACCGCTCCTTATCGTGTAAAGCACTCGTATCTATTTTAAGATCGGGAACTGCTGACAGCACAAAAGAAATTTATTCTAATACTGGTTTTCAATTAGGAGATGGCACTGGTGCTGTCACTCGTTATGAATATAAAATAAATGGTGAATCATATCCTCGTGGAGGTATTGATGTCACACTCGCTACTAATGGACAAGATGTAGGTCGTGCTTATAATGAAGCAATTAAAGCACTCTCTAAACACGGAGAGTCAGTATCTCACTGCTCAGTTGATTTAGCACAATTCGCTGGTTCTGCTACTAATACTTACACTGCTACTGCTCAAGGAGCAACATCAGTCACAAAAGGTATTATGGCAGTTGATCTTAAAAAGTTCGACGACGACCAACTCCGTATGGTTGGTATGAACACAGCACAAAACTCATCTCCTAATGTATTAGAAATTACTAAAACTGCTTTCGCTGCTGGAGATAAAGAAGTCACAACCTTCTCTATTGTTGAAGCATTTTGGTCTGTATCTCCTACTGGTACGTGGAGCGTTGCCGTTTAAGAAAAAAAATATAATATTATAATAAGAAATGTCAGAAAAAGATTTAATTGATATGGCAGACGATTTTAAAAATAGAATAAAAGAAAAGAATAATGAAATAGCAGAATTAAAAAAGTTTATTATCTCTATGTATGGTATGATTAGATATGCTGATGAAAATAATGATTTACATTTAATAGAATTAGTTAGAGGTGCTTTATCTACAATTGTCTGTGAAATGTGTGATATAGAAATTGAAGATTTAAACAATAATTAATCAAAAAAGAATGTAAAAAAGGTTATACTGATAGAATTAATGTATTTATATGTTTTTTTATACATTATAATTATAATTATAATGTTTATTTTAACTCCTTTTACCAGTATTTTATCAGTATAACCTTTTAATAGTTGGATATTAACAATTCATCACGATCATATCCGATAGTATTTATATCTTTTTTTTCGTGGTGAGAACCTCCACGAACAAATACTCGGGTCTGCTTAAAACCTTTAAATAAATCTCTTATTCTTGAACTATTATTAATTGATAAAATAAATTTTCCTTTAATTCCTTTTAATACTCGTGCTAATTCTTCGTGGTTAAACTCTCCACTTCCTTGTTTTTTACTATCATATAATTTTTTAGAACTTTCATAGGGCGGGTCGAGATAAAAGAATGTTTTAGGACTATCAAACTTTCTTATTATACCTTTATAATCAGTATTAAATAATCTTGTATTTTTTAAATATTCTTTATTCTCATAAGCGTGTTGTAATTTTCTTTTTATATTACCAGCACTCATAGGTTTATACATTTTATTATTATTCCTTCTACCAATTCCTCCAAATGAAGCACAACTTAACATAATAAGAGATAATAATTTATCAGTTGTATTAGAATGATTACCGTGAGCAAATCTCGTCTGAGGTTCTACTTGTTGTGGGATATTATATTCTTTCATAGTAAATCCATTTTTCATAATTCTATAAGCATCCATTACATCTTTATCACTATCATTTAATACTGATTTTCTATCTCCAATAGGAGCATTAAAAAAAACTCCACCACTCCCGACAAATGGTTCAACATATAAATTATAATCTTGTGGCATTTTTTTTATTATAAGTTCTCGTAATTTTCCCTTTTTTCCACCAATTCTACATAAAACAGATGTCATATAATATAACCATAGATTTATTTTTTTTCTTCTTCACCATTATGTAAATTATATGATTTTAATAAAACACCCATAGAAGTTCCACGATGTTTAGACAAATCTTCTAATTTATCAAACGATTTATTATTTAATAAATCTTTAATTACTATTTTAACTAATTTATTCTGTCCTAAATTATCGATCGTCATTCTTAAAATCTTATCATTAAAAGTTGTAATATTTTTTATTTTATCTCCATTTTTCATAGGGATTAAATAATCTCCATCTTTAAGATCTAAACTTTTTAATTCTTTAATGAATTTTGAATCAGTAATTATTATTTCTTTATCTCCGTGTTTATTTTCAGTTTTATAATCAGTAATTAATAATATAACTTTATTTTTACTTTTTAATAAAATATAATTTTCATCACCATTTTCGGGGATTTTTTGAACCATTTTTAAATTAATATCTTTATTTCTTAATGCGTGATTAATCATTAAATAATTAATAATATATTTTCTGCCTTTTAATTTTTCTAATTCATTATTAATGTGGTCGACACTTGGTAGTTTATCATCTAATTTACTGAGATTTTCTTTACGATTTTTTTGGATTTCTTCTCTTAAACTATTTCTCAATTTAATTAGTTTATCTGTTTCTTCACCATTATCTCTTCTTACGAGTATAATCATATTTAAATATAATTGTAGAGTATTAGGATTATCATAAAGTTCTTTTAATTTTTTTATTATTGTAGGTTGAGAGGACATTAAATTAAATGGCAGAGTTTTTCCTATATTTTTATATGTTGTTATAGTTCCTTCACTAACCTTTTTTTCTTTTTTATGTTTTTCAATAAAAGTATCAATTAAATCTCCATTAGTTTTTTTTTTCGGCATTATAATATATAAATACATTTTTTTTTTAATTTTTTTTTCTTATATTAAAATATAATGGAGGTTATAAATGAAGAATATATCAAAGACGAAAAAGAGATTATACCAAAACCTATTAAAATGGTTGATGATTCATTTGTATTTGAAGAAGATAAAAAAGAATTAATAAGATCACTAAAAGAACTCTATGAAAAAAAACATACTTGGGCAGACAAAAATTTAATTCAGTGTTTAGTAAAATGGCATTATAATGAGACAATAAAAAATTTAGATAAAAAAATATATTTAGAAGAAAAAAAAGAACAAAATGAAAAAGTTATGAATGTTGAAGATTTTTTAGAATTACCGTAATTTTCGTAATTTTCGTAATTACACTAATTACAGTAATTACAGTTTTTTAAAATTATTTATCACCAGTTTTATTTATAATATCTCTACCGAATAATTTTTTATATCTCCTAATTGCTTTTGTTAAAGTTTCAGCACTCCATAATAAATTACGACTATGAAAAATACCACTATGGAATTTATTAAAGTTTTTATCATTTTTATGTCTTGCGATCCACGCTTTTTTTTTATCTTTATCTTTATGGTCTATATAAGTTTCTCCTACATCAGAACCAAAATGGTGACTATGCTTATATTCGGGCATAACTATTTCATATCTCTTACCTTTTCTTTTTGATTTTCTTAATATAAATGGCATATATATTTATATTAATAAAATAAAAAAAATATATTTAATTATTATTTTCAATATTTCTTGCTTCAACTTGTTCTGCTCTATAAGTATCTTCACTCAAAACATCTCTCTCACATTTAAAACAACCGCATTCTATATTGGTACATCTTGATAAACTCATAGAATGAAAAAGTGCTGTTATTGTTGAAGTTAATGCCGTAGCACTTACAGATATTATTGCTATTATTGTTGCTCCTTCCATATTATTTATAAATATTTTTATTCGGTGTCACTTACTATACATTCTTGCTCTTCATTAACTACTTCTTTTAATTTTAAACATTTAATAATATTTCTTTTAATTTTTCCATCACCCATATTCGTTGGTTTTGCTTCAAACTGATATTTAAATTCTTGATGATTTTTAATATAATCCTTAAAACCTTTAAATGATAATCCTTTATATTGTGGATAAATTTTTGGATTTCTTACAATATCATTATTATTCGCTATATAATTTTCAAATATTTCTTCTGTTGATACTTTATCTTTTTCGTCACTTGTTATTTCATAATTTTCTTTAATTGTTGTTAATATAATATCACAATCTTGAATATATGCTTTACTATCATTTTTAACTTGATCTGACCATTTCCAATTTACATAAACAATATCCTCACCATATTCTTCTTTTACTTTTTTAATAAACTTTACACATTTTTGTATAAAACAATATTTCATTTTACTAATAAATTCGGGTTTCTTAAATCTTGGATTTTGTCTATAATGATTCGGTAGATGTAATTTACTTTCGTCATTCGTAAATGTATTTCTAAAATAAATATCTCTAATTTTATTTACTATACTTTCACCATCTAATTTTCCATCAATAGTCGGTTTTTCATTAGTAGGTATTATATAAGTTCCAATATTTCTTTGTTCTGTTCTATTAGAATAACAACCTCGACAATTTACAACTGAATCACCAACTAATGCTTTAATTGTTGATTGACTCGCTTTTACATTAGATTGTCCTTCTCCAAACATAATTGCTCTTTTATTATGAATTCCCGCTATTGCTGGATCGGGTTTTCCTCCATCTATACTTTTTTCTAATGTTGCCGAACTCGCATAATAATATATTCCTTTTGTTGCTTCTTTGAAAATATCTATTAATAAACTCTTGCCATTTCTTCCTCCACCATTTAATATAAAGAAGTATTCTACTCTATAACCAAATAACGCACAACTAAACATATATAATAAATCATTTCTAACATCTTCTAAATCAATAATACTATTTAATATCTCGTCAAATTGTTTCATTTCTTCTTTTGTTGGTGGGATCCAATTATAATCTAATTTTGTTATAATATAATCTTCTTTTGTAATATTTTTTGTTTCAAAAGTAAATAAATCTATACATTTACCATTTTGAAAAGGCAGTAATTCCATTCTTTCATCAAAAGATATATCATTATCATTATAATTATTAAATAAATCTCTTATAACTTTTTCTAATACTCCATTAGTTAAAGTATTACCTTGTGATTTTTTCCACGCTTTTGTTGCTTCTTTTTTCATATTTTCTAAATCTTCTAAATCTTTTTCATTAGGTTCGGGTTTATTTTTTTCTTCTTCATATTTTGTTTTAAAATGAAAAACCCACGATTCATAATAAGGTTCTAAATAATCGTCAATTAAACCTTTTAAACCATAATTTTTACCTTCTTTATTAGATAAATCAATATTCCAACTTTTAAACTTTTCATTATAAATATAAATATCTCGTAAATCTTCCTTTTTATGAACTATAATATTTTCTTTATTACAATCTATAAATCCTTGTGATAATTTTTTTAAATTAGTATCACATATATAACCTTCTCTATAATATTTATTTGAGATTACAAAATAATTTAATTTATTTGATTTATAAGAATAATTTTTAAATGTTTTTTCATTTAATAATTCATAATTTTTTCCTCGTTCATATAAATAATTAAACCAATCTTCAAAAGGTCTTGGTTCATTAGTCGCATAAGGTTTTATTTTATTATAAATAATTTTTTTTAATTTATGATCATTTCTATAACTCGCATAAATTAGTTTATAATTATCTTGATGTTTAAAATAACTTTTATCAATATTATTTATATGTTCTTTTATTTCTTGAATATCTTGACTATCTTCTAATTCATTATCTATTTCAATAATTTCATTTGAACTTGAGGATATATTTTCTACTTCTTCGGGGATTTCAGTAATAATATTTTCTGTTTGATCTAATTCTGTTCTATTATAAATTAAATCTAATTGTTCTGTTGTAAGTTTTACTATTTTATTTCCTTTAAAATTTTTCTTTTTTGGTATATTCCACCATTGATCTTTACAATAATCACCTTTATAATCTTTCATATTATTTTTATGTGTTCCCTTATAATAAGGGTCAATTTCATTATTATCATATTCTATTAAAAATCTTATTCCTTTTGTTGTTCCTTCAAAAGCATAACAATCTTCTAAAAACTCATATTTTTCGATCATTTCATTATAAAGTTCTAATGCTGTTTTTTCATTATTATCATTATCAATAACCGCTAAATTACTTTCTTTTAAATTATAACAACTTAATATTTTTCCTTGTTCTCCATATAATTTTTTTACTTCTTTTTCTGCTTGTTCTCGTTTAATTATTTTTTTAAACGATCCAATAGCAGTATGTTCTACGAATTTTTTATTATTTACTAATTTATAAGGTATATATTGTTTTAATTTTAAACCATAAGGATTAAGAATTTCTTTAATTTGTTTAGTAGTCATATTTTTTTCTTTTTTATTATTATTAAAATTAAAATCAATTTTAAAATTTTTTTTATATATTTTCCAAAATTTATTTTTAATTATTTTATTAATTTGTTCTTCTTCAGTATAATTCATTCTTGTTGCTGTCTGTCCGTCTATATTCTTTAAGTAATTTATGTTGTTAATATCATATAGATCAGAATCGATTTTAAAAATGTTTTTTTTATTTTTCATTTATATATTATACACAGAAAATATTTTTATATTATTTTTCGCATAATTAATTAAAAAAAAAAAAAAAAAAAATTTTATTTTTCTTAAATATTTAAAATACTTAAAATTGATTTAATATATTATATATAGTATAATAGAATGGTCTATTCTGATAAATTAAATAAAACTATTGATATTATAAATAAAAAAATTGTAAAAGAAAAATATTATAACTGTAAAATAAGAATTGAAGGATTTGACGAAGATAATTGTAAATATATATCTAATACCTTTAATACTAAAACTGAATTAATAAATGAATTAAAAAATACTGAATTTTTAAATTTGATTAAATATTTTAAATTAAATATAATTCGTGATGCGTTTCATATTAATTATTCTTCATCAGATGAGGATTAGTGTAATTTCTGTAATTTCTGTAATTACGAAAATTACGAAAATTACGGTTTTAAAACACTAATACAATCGGGTCATTTTTATTTTTTATTTTTTTTAAAGTTAGGAGATAATCTTTTATAGTTAATCCTAAATTTAATTTATCCCAATTTTTAGCATATTGATCTAATAAATCGGGATTAATATTATTTTTATCAAAATTAATTATTAAATCATATATAGGATATATTTTTTTCATTATATTTATATTTTTATTAAACATTTCATAATCTTCTTTTTGTAAATCAAAACCATATCTCTTTCTCCAATATCTTATTTTTTGAGATATATTATCTCTCTTCTTTCTTTCCATTTCCATTTCTTCCTTATTCTCATATTCTTTTAAACCTTTTAATGCTGGGGGCATTCTATATTATATATATAGAAAATATTTTTTAAATTATTTACGCTTTAAATAAATATTTATTTTTTTTTCTACATAAACATTAACTGCGGTGCTGATTCGGGGCGACTTTCACTTACTCTTACTGGGGACATTTTTGGTACTGTGACTGGTCTTAATATTCTAACATCTATTGGATTATCTCCTTTAACTTCATTAAATATTCTTAAATATTCTAATACTTTATCTTTTCTTGCTTTTACTGCTTTTTGTCCTTTTAATGATTGTAATTTTGCGATTTCTTCATCTATATCTCCCCTAAATTTTGGTCTATAATTATCATTTTCTGCTACTAAATATGCTTCACCTTCTTTTATTGAAGTTAAAAGTTTTTTAACTTTTCCACTAACTTTTTTAGACCAATTTGCTCCAACATTCATTACATAACCATTCATTAATTCAGTAAAATTTTTTAATTCGGCATCACTTCTCGGCATAGGTTGTATTGTTATTATTTGTCTTTCTGCTATTTCTCCAGCATCTACTGATTCATCAGAACTATCAGTCGAAGGTGTTGGTGGACTAACTGGTACGGGTTTTTTCTTCTCGGGAGTTGCGGGTTCTGCTGGTTTTGCTGGATCTAATATAAATACTTGGATTTTTCTTCCTTTTTCTGCTTCTATTTCTTCTTGAGCAGTTAATTGAACTGGTTGACTTAATATTTGTTCTATACTTTTATTCATTCTATTTAATGCTGATATTTCTTCAATACTATCTGCTTGTTCATTATTTAATTGACCCATAAAATAATTATATTCAGTCATTAATTGTCTTTTTTGTGTTTCTGCTTGTCTTGCGTCACCCGCTTCTAATAAATATTGATCGGCATTTTCGGGGTCTTGTTTTAATTTATTTTTTAATTTAGACATCCAATTTCTAACATCTCTAAATTTATTATAAAGTCCAATACCACTATCGGGGTCACCACGAGTTGCTCCTATCATAGGTTCAATAAACTTTTCTCCTAATATTTTTTGGTCTGATTCTGTTGGAGTTTGAGATCTAAATTTAAAATTATCAATTTTATATTTTTGAGATGTTGGCACATTATCTTCTTTTTTCATTTTATCTCGTGCTTCTTTATCTTCTTTTTCATTTTTCGCTTTTTGTTTTAATTCTTCCATTTTTTTTTCTGCTTCTGTTCTTTGTTCGGGAGTTAATTTACCCATAATTTCTTTTTGGATTTTCTCTAATTGTTCTTCTGTATCTGATTTAGGTTCTTTTGGTTGTGGTTGAACTGGAGATGGAGATGGAGTTGGTCTAATTGGTATTTGTGGTTGAATTGGTATTTGAGGAGATGCTGGTATTATAGTTGGTGGGAGTATTGGTGTGGGTTGTATTGGATAAGAACCCGACCTTTGAGGCATATCGAATAAACTAACTGCTCTTTGTTGTCGAGTTTTTGTGGACATTAACTGATTTATAGCAGTTATTCTTTCTCTTAAATCTGCTGTTAAACTTTCTATCTCTTTTATTGTATTTATATCATTTACATTCACTGGGAGTTCTCCTAATTCTTTCGGTATTTCTATTTTTTTTTCTTCTGCTTCATTTAAAATTGAATCATATTCAGCAAGAACACTTTTTAACTCATCGAGTGCTTTTTTTCTTCTATTACCGATCCCTTTCTTTTTCTTCTTTTTAATCTTTCTTAATTCATAACCTTCGGGGAATATTATTTGTTGAATATTCGTATTTGTATTTGTAATTTTACTCATATATTATAAAGAGATAAAAAAATATTTTATTTTATTATAGTATAATGATTAATTTAATTAATGACACGAATGAAAGCGAAGAAAAGAAAAAACCCGAATTTTTAGGAGTGGAAAGGCAGAGAGAATTAGAAAAGAAAAATAATAAAAAAAATAAGAAAAAAAAAGAAAAATTAAAATCTCCATATAATTATAATGGCAAGAAACATTTTAAATGAAGGTTGTAAAACTAATGTCTATTTAAATCGTGATCCCATACAAGCAACTCTCCCAGTTCAAGCAATACAACCTACAACAAGCGACCCTATAACTATCTCATTAATAGGATTAAATGGCATAGGTGCTTCTAATGCTGAAAAAGTAATAAAAGTTAATTCGTCTGGTACGGCATTAGAATATGCTACTGATCTTAATACGTCGAATTGGACTGTTAGTGGTAGTGATATTTATCCTAATACTGCCACAAAAGTATTAGTAAATACTACTTCTAATCCTAATGGGTATGGTTTATTAGTTTTAGA
>CEON01108385.1_pt1 | contig 17439 bp, 19 predicted proteins | sample 530291 | NCBI WGS metagenome assembly CEON01 (sample SAMEA2619888, study PRJEB7988) | marine metagenome | biome: marine biome (ENVO:00000447); feature: surface water layer (ENVO:00002042); material: "saline water (ENVO:00002010), including plankton (ENVO:xxxxxxxx)" | depth 5 m
GACCAAAGAAATGTGCAGATGATATGGTTCATGTATTAAAAGAACGTAATAAACGATGGACTATGATGGAACTTGCAAAAGTGTTTTGCGAATATTACAAGGAACATCAGGGATTTAGAGCACCAATGTACCCATGTAAAAACTTTGCTAGATATATGGCAATGACATGGCCACAAGATTACGATCCAGATTCTGTTTTATTTGGAGGAACTGGACATTTTGACGGTTTGCACCAAATATTCGGTGGTAAGAATTTAATGAATAAAGTTAAGTATGAGATTGATGACGACGGAGAATTTATAGCAACAAACAAGGCAGGTGAAATGTGGTTAGATCAGATGTATGATTTAATTGATGACGTTAGAAATCCAATGGTAGAACAAAAGTTTTTAAATATGGAAGATAAAACATGCTTCTTTTATAAACACATTGCCATAAATCATGGTGTAAAAAAACCAACCAAAAGAATACCATACAATTGGATATTTCCAGAAAATTTCAGTTTACGCAAGGAGATAACATGAAAAAACTAATTAAGACTGTATTGAGCGAATTTAAAGGCGCTAATTTAGAATCTGAAGCTGCTAGAGAAACCATTGCTAAAGCAATTATTGATAGAATAAGAAACAACGATACTGGTTGGCACTTGAATCTAGGTGAGTTGTTTGTGCACGAAGACGATATTTAAAGTAAAGGAATTATAGTGGAAATTAAATTTAAACACAAAGTAAGTGTACCGTACGAAGAAGCCAAAAAGGCATTTGTCGATAGAAATGGGAAATTATTAAAGTTCTTAATACCACTTGGTGTAAAGTTAGTACATCACAAAGGTATTAGACGAGGCGCTATAACTTCTGTTAAAATTTTTGGTAGAAAGGTAACGTTTAAGGTTGTTACATATTCTACTAGTAAAACCAAGACGACGTTTAATGACATATTAAAAGAGGGCAATTTTTATGGCATTAAATTTTGGTCTCATCGCCACTTCATTGAGAAGAGTAATGACGGTACCGTGATAAGGGATGAATTAAACTTTACTACTAAAAATAAGTTATACGATTCCTTCTTATGGTTATTACTATTTGACATGTTTATATGGAGATCTATTAAAACTAAGGTATTTTTTTTCCTTAACAAATAGGAGTTAACGATGAGTACAACTAAGTCGTGGCCCGAAGAGCGTGCTGAAATTGCTGTATGGCTTTCAGGTTTTTTGGGCGTATACAAAAAATGGGTAGATAAGATATTGGATAACGATGATCATGAAGTCGATAAGGGAAAGATTATTGATTTACTGCAACAATGGATTGATAAGTTAGAAGATATGAAAATAAAGATAATGAGAATGAGCTCAACACCTAAAGACGAATAAGACATATTTATAATTGATGAAAAAGCTATACGAAAGATCTAGTAATACAACTTCATATTCGGCCGATCCTGGAGAACCAGATACAGGGTTTATTCCGGGTGGGACAGCACGTACACTTGGATTTGAATCGGGTAAACCTGAACCATGGTTTCATCAATTGGATTTTGAGCAAATAGAATTTCCAGTTGCATCGTATGTTTTTGGCTCGAAAAAAGCCGATAAGAAACTTGCGTACACTGTAAAAAAGTCTGCTTCAGTTAGTGACATAAAATCAGTATTAAACGATCTGGATGCAGAAATTGAAGAGATAAAAAACAACACAGAACAAATGTATCAGGACATAAAGAGATGATTATTAGTTTTTCACAGGGTTGGAGGTATATTTATTAGTATGGGATACTTACAGAAAACAGATAGTAAAGAGAAACCAATATTAGATTGGCACACACTTTACAACGAGATCTCACGGTTTTACAGCACCAATCAGAAAGAGATAAGCAAAATTCACGATGGGCCAATTGACTTAGATTCAGTACAAGCTGAACTATTTCACGCTCTCATTATAGATTATGCTTACGCAAAGCAAGGAAAGGTTAAGTTAAATTACATATTAGCTGAAAGCTAAGGAGGTTATAAATGTATTTGGATTTAAACGGAGAAAATACTAGCGTTACACCTGCGCCTATTTTTACAAACAGTGGTATGTATACCAAAAATGTGGAGAAGGTAATGACTACTGAAGAGATTGTAATGCGTTTAGAAGCTGCTTTATATGATAAAGATTGGGCAGCAATAGAATTACTACTTGAGGATATACAAGTAGATGCTTATGAAATAGAAGATTTTGACGAAGAAATAGATTAGATATGGGCCCGCTTGGTATCGACGGGTGTTTTTTGACAATGGAGTGCAGCAGAGTTTGAGCAAGACTCGTTACAAAAGGCTTACTAACTCAATTGGCGATGTATCGCTAGAAGGGTTGGACATTGATTGGCATTTGGCTGAGTACGATGTACCTAGTCTACCAATCGGTAATGACCAACCAACTTACGCACTAGCTGCTTAAGTTCTTGGGTTGTCTGACACCCGAGCATAAAATAAGTTAGACATCAACTCGTGTGGTAGAGTATAAGAGTCACCAGTTAGCAATCTGAACAAATGCTCGATGGTGGGTTTGTTGATTAACTACCGAATTTGGAAATCAACTAAGCTGTGAATGACTCGTTGTTGATGGCATACCGGACGGGAGTTCGAATCTCCCCGGGTCCACAAAAAAATATGAAAAAAAGTGAAAAAAAGGGTTTCATCTTAACAAATTATCGTTTAGATTCTAACAAATAATAGGAGTTTGTCATTATGAATACACTACATAAAGTACTTTTTGCAATTATAACTGTTACTTTTATTAATGGTTATGTTTCAATATACTTCATGAAGGAACATAAACAAGTATACGTAGATCATTATTCTGATTTATTAATTGAAAACAAAAGACTACATGATGAAATTGGTAAATTCTATGAATATGGTGTTAACGTAAAAGTTACTATGTACCAGCCAGTTTATCCACAAACAGACGACACACCGAATATCACAGCTGATGGAACAAGAATACGAATTAGCAAAGCATCAGATTATAAGTTTGTTGCATTATCTAGAAATTTACTAAAGAGATGGGGTGGACCATTTGATTATGGAGATTTTATCCTGATCAAGGGTACAAAACATAAAGATGGTGTTTATCAAGTACGAGACACTATGAATCCAAAATGGGTTAATGTTGTAGACATATTAGAATCAACGCATGTAGAACCGTATGCGTATGATAATGTCAATATTTTTAAACTATCATGGTTACAAAAAGAAGAGGATAATACATGAAAATAAGCGCAGAACAAATTCAAGAAAATTGGGCTCAACTGCAAAATGTTATAAACACAACCTACGAAGGTGAAAGATTAAAAAACATATTGCTACTACATGATCATTTTAAAGATCGTATGATGTTAGCACCAGCGTCTGGAACTAAATGGTTCCATAATGCTTTTCCAGGTGGTTATACAGCACACGTATTAAATGTTATAAAATGGGCACTTGAATATTATAAGATGTTTGAGAAAATGGATATGCACGTTTCAGATTTAACAAAAGAGAATGTTATATTTTGTGCAATGTTCCATGATCTTGGAAAAATAGGTGATATGGATAACGATTACTATATTACACAACCAGATGATTGGAAAGCTAAAAAGTGGGGAAGACCTTACGATCATAATCCAGAATTACATTGGATGTCAGTTACTGATAGATCATTTTGGTTGTTGAATCAGTTTAATATTCCAATGTCACAACAGGAATTTTTAGGATTAAGAATGGCTGATGGTTTATATGAAGATGCCAATAAGCCATATTTCTTTGAGGGTGCAGAATGGAAAGCAATAAAATCAAATATAGGTTTTATAATTCATTATGCAGATTCTTCTGCTACTAGGTGGGAAAAGGAACAGTATATGTTATCTGGTGAAAGTAGTGTAGACTTTCCTAAAATTATGAAGGGTATTAAGAAAGAAGATCCTGTTTTGGGTGAAATAGATACCGATAAATTAGGAGATCTGTTCAAATGATATTAGAAATAAGTTTAGTACTTGCATGTATTGTTGTTTTGACTGAATTGTATATAATTGTTAATCTATACAATAAGACTGATAGATTGGAACAATGGGCTGATTCTACGTATATAAATATACAAAACACCATACAAGCCATGCGAGAAATAGATAATACTGGTCATTTCGAAGCAGATGATGAAGTAGGAACAATATTCCAAGAACTCAAAAAAACCATTGATGAAATGGACAAAATCACAACCAATTAAGGAGTAACAATGCCACGTAAAAAATCAAAAACTAGAATGTATTTTACAGAAGAAACTGAACAAGCAATTATTAGATATAATGACACTAATGATTGGAGAGTAAAGAATCAAATTTACAACGAACACTTACGTGCACCGTTTGAAAAATTGGTTGAAAGCATAATACATACATTTAAATTTTATTATTTTGATGTTCCAACAGAAGATGTTAAACACGAAGTAATATCATTTATGATTACAAGGTTAGATAAGTTTCAAGCTGGAAAAGGAAAAGCCTTTAGTTATTTTAGTGTTGTTGTTAAAAACTGGTTGATTTGTCATAACAACGGTAACTATAAAAAGTTAAAAACTCATAACGATGTAGTTGATCTTAAACATAAAGATGCAAAGATGATGACGTATGAGGATAATCAAGAAGAATTACAATCACAAAATTTATTTTTTAATTCTATAATAGAATATTGGGAAGAAAATATTGATAAGACATTTAAGAAGGATCGTGATAAACGAATAGCTTGGTCTATTTTAGAATTGATGAATAAGGTTGATACTATAGAAATCTTCAACAAAAAAGCTTTATACATTTTATTGAGAGAAATATCTGGTGTAAAGACACAACACATAACTAAAGTTTTAAACGTTATGAAGGGTCATTATTCAAATCTAGAGCGTCAATGGCAAACCACTGGCACTGTTGGCCAAAAAGCCGCACGACTTACAAGTCTTAGATCTTTTTAGAATAACCGTATATTTATAGTCAAACAAGGATGTTCTAATGTCTGCTGACTATGAAATATATAAGGGAAAAGGCCTAAGCGATCTATTCAAAAAGATAGACGATAATCAGGCTCGCAATAAGATACAGATAGAATCATTAATCCAAGAGATGATGGTTTATATCAAAGATCCTCAAAGTGCGCAAACTCTATTTCCTATGATCAGCGATTTTATGGAATCTAACATTAGAAATGATGAGTTATTAGTCAAACTAGGGGCAGTCGTACAGCGAGTAATGCAAACCGAAAATAAATCTATGGATGGAGAATTCGGACTTTCTGATACTGAGAAAGAACAAATACTTGGTAAGATAGAGGAAGCCGCAAATAATATCCAAAACGACATAGACGATATTCAGCTTGATATACAAAACACAGAAGCTTCTAGATAGGAATTAAATTATGAATTCTAGAACTGTATCTGGTATTCTAATAGATAACGTTGCTAGTTTAAAGGATAGCAAAGTTGAAATTAGAGATACTATGCCTAATGAGAAACGTGTTAGGGAAATCGTAGAGGATATGATTGGTGCTAATTCTACGATTTCTATTCAAGTAGTATTAGCAGAAGTAGAACACGCAATTTATAATGAAGACGATTTAGAAAAGGCAAATCTAAAATCTCCAATTTTTATTGGATCAATTAAGGCTTCTCCAACATTAAAGGGTTACGAAGTTGGATCTGGTGCAAGTGGTTGGATATTTCCATTAGATCCAAATATTAGAGCATATCCAATAAAGGGTGAGCTAGTTCCTATAGTCACATTTGGCGGACAGACATATTATATAAATGGTCCAGTTGCAACAAAAGCAAATCCTAATAATAACTTAATGGCTTTGATTACCAATGAAGACGGTAAAGGAAAAAGCAACAAGGGTAATGTACTTGGATGGTTATCTGGAGGGAGAGAAAAGGGAGGATTTGTACCTACTGATATTCCTAGACCAGTTAAACAATTTCCAGGTGATTGGGCTATAAACGGTAGAAACGATCAGTCAATTAGAATTGGAAAAATTGGTGATAAGGATGGCAATTCACATTCTGTTATGAAGTTTAGAATTTCTCCACAAGAAACAAAAGCAGCTCAGTTGCTAACACCAAGAAAAGAAGAAATAAATGAAGATGTGGCATCCATATACATGTCTAGAAATGAAGAAGTTGAACTTAATATTGTTCCAAAAGCTGGTAAAGAAATAACACCTAAAAAATTTATAGGTGATCAAATAATCATAGATTCTACTACACTCGTTTTTAATTCTAAACAGGGTGGAGACATTAATTTATATTCTGGTAAAAACGTAAATATGGTATCAAAGAATGTACAAAATATTGTTGGAGAAATTGTTAACGTTGGATCAGATAAAAAAACACAACCTGCTGTTTTAGGAAATTCTTTGGTTGATTTTCTAGTAGAAGTTGTACAAGAATTAAATAGACTTGGAGGAAAACTCGCTGGTGCAACAGGAGTTGGAAATTTGGGAGTAACGGTTCCTATACCTGGTTTGGGTGGAGCAGGATCTGGTTTACAATCTTATGCTGCGGAAGTAACAAAGGAAAGATTAGAGAAAAGATTATTAAGTAACAATGTTAATATTTCCCAAAAGAAGAGAAGTGGATTATAATGGCCGATTTATTTTGTAAAAACATTACATCTGCAAAAAGACATCTTCCAGAAAATGCTAAATTACTTTTAGGTGATCAAATTACTGGTGGTTCTGCAGTTAAGACTGGTAATTCTGAGCAGCCAGATCAGAACGAAACAGATCAACTTGCAGGAGAAATATTTGGAACTTTACAATTTACAGATTTATATCCAGTTGGAACTGTTTTGGGAGCGGGGGATTTTGTAACCGAAGGTGGATTTGTTGCTGGTCCAGATGGTGCTGATGTAATACACAGTGGATATGGTGGTGAAGCTAAAGCATTTGCTGCTGGAACCGATTTAAAACCTGGAGATCTTGTAATAAACGGACAAGTTAATGGTCCAAATGGAGAAGTTATAGATGCTCCATTTCAAGTTGATACAGAAGGTTACACTGTTGCAGATGATGGAGCTGTTGTTTCTCCAACGAGTGATGGAGAAGACGATGCATACTGTTCTCTACAGGAATTAGCTGGTAAACCAGAACGAGGAAACTTTTTAGACGATGCAATTGCAGAATTAGATTTAGACTTAGATATTCCAGGTTTGGACATGGCTTGGTGGGTGGTAATACAACAAAAGATAAATGAGCTCACCGCTTTACAGGGTAAATTTTTAGCAAAGACTAGAAACTTAGTTGCACTAGTGGAGATGGATCCAGATGATGCGTGTAAGTATGTTCCTAACGTGGAAAAATTATTAAAGATTATGAGGAAGGTTCAACGTAACCTGTCTAAAGTAAGAAAGATTTTAAAACAAGTTCGAAAAATAATTAAAGCCATAAAAAAAGCAATTAAATTATTGAAGTTTATTTTTGCACCTATTAGAATAGTAGAAGCATTCTTATTTCTTTTACAGATAGTAAATGGTATGGTCAATATGATAGATATTGCATTTAAGAATATAACTGATACAACAAAAATTCTTCCACAACTTATAGCACAACTTTCTAAGATATTAGCACAGTGTGCAACAAATAGAGGTATGGAATCTGGGTTAACAAAAGAACAGTGCGAAGCTTTAGGTGGAATATATGTAGAACAGAGACCTGGAGATATAGGTAATACAGCAGGAGGAATCGCAGATGATGGAACGGATTCTCTTGCCGATGGATTAGGAGATGGTACAGATGATGAAGATTACTTGGAGCCAGGTTTAAACTTAAATCCTGGAGATACAATCTCATCTGGTACAGCGGTTAATAATACAACTGGTGATTCGTTAACTGCACCAGCAACTATTCCAAATGAAGATGGTTGGAATATGGGACCTGATGGTGGAACAGGTGAATCTGATAATGCTATGATGTCACAAGACGAATTAGAAGCATTGATAAATTCTCAGATAATTGATATGCAAGAATGTTTAACAGATTTAGATGATTTTGAAAAAACTAGAGACTTTAGTTAATATATAATATAAAGGAAGTTAACAATGAAACAAAAACAAGTAGACATGCTAAAAACATTAATAAAAGAAATGGTGTCTAAAGAAGTTGCTAAGCAGATAAAATATGTAATTAATGAAATTACTAATCCTCCTCTACCTAAAAAAGAAGAGTTAGTTGCAGCTAAACCTGAACCAACAACTAAGCCTGAAATATCAATAAAGGATAATCCAGTATTAGAGAAAGTTCTTAATGAAACTCAAGGTGGAATAATGGGTAATGATGAATATCCAACTATGGGTGGAAAAACATATACTTCACAGGATATGAATACATTGGCTGCTCCTCAGCAAATGCAAGTAAGTGACGATACACCAGATTTTTTAAAGAAAGCTATGAGTGGTCATTCCGCAAAAGTTGTTAAAGCTATAGAGACAAAGCATGGCACTAGAGCTTCTTAGATTAGTTAGAAATCTTGCAAATCTTAAGAACGAAAAAACAAATGAAAATAAGTTCTTAAAGACAAAACCCAAGATACAGGAATATAAACAAAATATAGAAGCTTCTAGAAAAGAGGCTGCTGCTATTCATGATTATGTTTCTAGGGCACAAGTTATGCAAGATCCAAGTGCGACTATTCCACCATGGGAATCTGAGTCGTTTACACCACTAATTGGTGCACTTAACACAATTGTAACATCTGTTAATCAAGCCGAAAGATTACAAGCTGTACAAGATTTAAACCAATCATTAGATATTGGTATTGCGATAACAAATGCAGGTCAACGGTATTTAACTACAAGAGGAAGAGCTTTGCAAATAGGAGCTACGTTTACAAAGATAACATCACAACTTGCTTCTCAGCTTGGAGCTGGAGGAGGAACTATTAAATAATGGCACTAGAGAATCCAAGAACAACGACAGTATTTTTAAGGGATAACGATCCAGATTCAAAGATAGGAGTAACTTTGCCTCTTAAGGTTGGCAAAAATGGTTTCTTTAAACAATCTGATACATTGTTAGAACAGACAAAATCTAATTTAAAGAATTTATTATTGACAGTAAAGGGTGAACGAGTAGGAAATCCAGAGTTTGGAAGTAATATCTTTAATTTATTGTTTGAAAATTTTACAACAGATTTTGCAAAGAGATTAGAAGACGAAATAAGATTATCAGTTGCAAACTGGTTGCCACATGTTCTTCTAAATGGCGTAATTATAGATGCAAGACAAAACGATAATGCAGTTAACATAACAGTGCAGTATGCGTTAGTAACTGATCCGAATTCTTTAGAATCGTTACAGTTAAATTTAATGAGATCCGGAGACTAGTATGGCAAGCGTTAAGCCTAGACCAAAACAGGTAAACTACCTAAATAAAAACTTTGCTTCATTTAAGGGAGATCTAGTAGAGTTTGCAAAAACGTATTTTCCAAATGCGTATGCAGATTTTAATGAATCCTCACCTGGAATGATGTTCATAGAAATGGCGTCATATATTGGTGATGTACTTTCATTTTATATAGATGAACAATTTAGAGAGTCGTTGTTGGTTTATGCAGAAGAAAGAAAAACAGTTTTGGATATTGCTCAATCATTTGGTTACAAACCATTATTGTCAAGTCCTTCTATAGCAAGTGTAGATTTTTTTCAAACAGTTCCAGCTAAGGGATCTGGAGATGCTGCAAAACCAGATTATGATTATGGGTATACCATAAAGGAAGGTTCAGTTGTAGAAAGCAACGAATATGGCAAATCGTTTAGAACATTGGGAAATATTAATTTTCAACATTCCAGTTCCGCAGATCCAACTGAAGTATCAATATACGAAATAGATGATGATGGAGTTCCCTCTAAATATTTGTTAAAGAAGACAACAAGTGTTGTAAGTGGTACTATTACGAAGGAACAGTTTGAGTTTACAGATGCAAAAGCTTATGATTCAGTAAGACTAGGGAAATTTCCAGTATTAGAAATAATATCAGTAACTGATAGCGATGGTAATAAATGGTATGAAGTAGATTCCCTAGCACAAGATATAATATTTGATGATGTACCAAATACTGCAGAGTTTGACGAAAATTTGGCTGCATATAATGACACTACTCCATATCTCTTAAAGGTCATAAGAACACAGAAAAGATTTAAAACAAAAGTTGGTGTAGATGACAGAACAACAATTCAATTCGGATCAGGTACAGCTACTTCAGCTGATGAAGAAGTAATACCAAATCCGTCAACGGTTGGTAATTCGTTCACAAATACGAACTACTTAAATAATAACAGTGCACTAGACCCTGCAAATTTTTTAACCACAGCAGTCTACGGCGCAGCACCTAGTAATACAACACTGACCGTTGAATACAGTTATGGAGGTGGAGTAGAAGCAAACGTTCCATCGAACACTATTAACAGTATAGGTGAATTAAAATTATTAATGGAGAATCCTCAGAATTTTGCTACAACATCAACTAAGAGAGCAGCATTAAGAGAATCTAGAAATTCAATAGCGGTTAATAATCCTGTCCCAGCTACTGGAGGTAGAGGAAAAGAATCTCTAAAAGAAATGAAAGAAAATACTAGACAATATTTTCAAGCACAAAATAGAGCTGTATCTAAAGAAGATTACATTAACAGAATTTATAATTTACCAGCTAAGTTTGGTAACGTTGCTAAAATATACATTACGCAAGATGATCAGTTAAATGCTGGTGAAGGTGTAATTCAAGAATCAACCATAACACAACAAACTCTAGATGATTTTGGTGGGGAAATACCTATGTCAAAGGTACAACAGAGAATACCTAATCCAATGGCATTAAATTTCTATATTCTTGGGTATAACAACAATAAGCAACTAGTAAAGGTTAATCAAGCCACTAAGAGAAATGTCAGACAATACTTAGGACCATACAGAATATTAACAGACGCCATAAATTTAAAAGACGCGTATACTATTAATATTGGAGTCAGGTTTGCGATCTATTGCAAAAAAGCATTTAATAAGCAAGAAGTAATTTTACAATGTATACAAAAAGTAAAAGACTATTTTGACATAGATAAGTGGCAAATTAATCAACCAATTATTTTATCTGATATTGCTTATGAAATATCATTAGTTGATGGTGTTAATAATGTAATTCCACCGATAAACAATAATCCTGAGAAGCAACTGATCGTTATTACAAATAAATTCAAAGAGAATTCTGGATATTCTGGAAACATTTATGATATACAGGCTGCAACTAAAAACGGAATTATTTATCCTTCATTGGATCCAGCAATATTTGAAGTAAAATTTCCAAATTCTGACATCGTTGGTAAAGTCTTAGGAGATTATTAATGGCTCACTTTTTTGTATACCCTGAAAAAGATGCTACAATTGTTAGAGGTCCAGTAGAATCCAATGATTCTAGTAAGAAAAACACTGGACTCGACGAGATATTAGAAGTAGGTAAAACCTTTCAAACCTTTAGTACATCATTTGATAAGGTTGCTAGATCATTAATTCAGTTTGATATATCGACAATTTCCGCTTCTGTATCAGATGGTACAATAGCTTCTGGATCTAAATTTTATTTAAACATGTATGATGCTGGTGCATCTGAATTAAACAGAGATCAAACTTTATATGCTTATGCAACATCTCAAAGTTGGGATGAAGGAGATGGTAAATTTTCAGATACACCACAGGGTGAAAATGGAGTAAGTTGGAGATATAGAACAGCAGATACTGGTTCTCAGTGGGGCCATATAGATAGCGGAAGTTGGGGAAGTACATATTTTTCTGGCTCAGAATATACAGCTTCACAAACGTTTAACAAAAACGATGACATAGACATGAGAATGGACGTCACCAATATTGTTAACCATTGGATTAGTGGTTCCATATCAAACGAAGGATTCCTAATTAAACGTGCAGACGTTGAAGAAACAGGTAGTCAATATAGTGGGCTATTTAAATTCTTTTCATCTGATACTCACACAGTATTTCAACCAAGATTAGAAGCTGTTTGGGATGATTCAGTATGGAGTACCGGATCATTGGATTCGTTGACATCTAGTCAAATAGAAAGATTACATATACGATTAGAAAATTTTAGACCAGTTTATAAGAAAGGTAGTTTATCTACTATTCGTGTAAAAGGTCGAGAGCAATTTCCAGCAAGAACACATTCAGTTACATCATCTTATCAGGATGTAAAAACATTACCAAGTGGATCTAGTTATTATTCTATAGTTGATACTAAAACTGATCAAGTAATAATACCGTTTGGAACAGGATCTGTTATTAGCTGTGATTCAGAAGGGAACTATTTTAATCTAAGAACAGAAGGGTTAGAAGCAGAAAGATTTTATAAAGTTGAATTTAAAATTGAAAGTGGTTCTGGAATAAACAAGACCGTTAATTATTTTGACGGTGATGATGCATTTAAGGTGGAAAGATAATGCCAAACAAAGCTGCTAAACAAAGAAAACAAAAAAGGGCCGCACTAAATAAGAAGTGGGCTAGAGAAGGTAGAACCGCTAATCAACATGAAAAGTGGTTAGCAAAAAATAGTGGATCAATGAACCAACCCAGATTTGGATTAGGTAGAAGATAATGCCATATACTCAACAAGAATTAGAAGCCAACGAACATTATCAGTCCATTAAATCAAGGGACGAAGTAAAATATCATGCAGAATATAATGCTGCAAGATCTAAATGGTTAGCAGAAGGTGGAAACCCTAATGATAGCTTTAGAAATTCTGATGATGTTATTCAATTATATGAAGACCCACAAACTGGAGAAAGATACCAGTCAGACAATCAATTTTTACGGTGTATGATCTATCAACGAAGATATAGGACTAACGCAGACACTAAGGATATTCTGAATAGACAATTTGAGGAACTATAATGCCTAGCCAAAAATCACGCAGGTTAAAACATATTCCTGATAAGTTATTCGATTTAATAACATTACCAGATTCTAACGATTATACAACTTATCGAGATAATGAATTATATCCACAATTTGGTGGAGAAGTATACCTTTCTGATAAATGGCCGGATAAATTATTCGGGTTAGATCCAAATGATGTTATAAAAATTTGCGTTTATGGAAATAATGGAGGTTTAATTGCCACCGAATTTATGACGCATAATGAATTCGAATCGTTCATAAACACATCGATGACAGGTGAACCAGCAATTGTTAGATTAGATCCTGGTGCAATACTTCGTTCTTTAGGATATAGGCGTGGAAGGTTTACTTTAAAGTTTGAATTTATGAGATTGAAGGCTGGTGGGCCATTTCCTATACTTGTAAATGGTAAAGAAAAAATTTACTTTGGTCAATTTAATGAAGCAGAAGATGGATATTTGTATGCACAAACAGAACATCCAGAATCTGAAACAATAGAAGGCGATCAGCTTTACGTAAAAGAAAATAAGTTTATAATACAAGAAATTTCTTCAGATAGAACAGAATTGATCGTTTCTCCTGGATTTATTAATGACGAAAATTATATTGAATCATTTAGATTGGCTGCATATAATTGTCTTAATTGGTTTCCTGAAGAGGGAATGACCGCAACCTTTGCAAATCCAACAAACAACATTATAAATTTCCCACCAGAGTTTAACGTACCTAGAAACTGGATTAACGGTACTATAAGAATAAATGATGCTTACTTTATGGGTAAAACAATCATACCCGAAGAAAGAGATGAATTTGTAGTTGATCCAGATATTGACATTGATACTTTAAGACCGAACTTATTAAAGGATAAAAATTTAGATAGTTTATATGGATATGTTTCTCATGGAGCATGGCCAAATGTAGACGTTTTAACTCAACAGGATTTAGTACTTAAACGAGCATTGTTTTTGGAATCAGTTGCTGAAGCAAATCCAGTTGGTCAGTTAGCTGTAAAGGCCACAGTAAAGAGTGCTATTAACTTATCACAAGGATTTTTAGAAAGTATTAATAGAACTTCACCTGGTGCACAAGCAGGAATGGTTAAGGTTAACTATTCTTTCTATACAGGTCCAGCAGCTAGAATCGATTCTGACATTGAAGGTGTAACGATGACTATGAGTGTATGGGTTAAAGCACCAGAAAATAGTTATGTTCAATTAATGGCTCATTCGGGTGCATGGGGTTTAACTGGAAATACAGCTTACGGTGAATACATAAAAGCTACTGGACAATGGCAAAGAATACACAATACGTTTACACTAACAAACACAAAAGAAAATTCGTTTCAGTTCAGGTGTATATGGTCACCAGAAACTACAGCTTTGGCTGGTCAAGATTCTATAGTAGGAACAGAAATATTATGGGCCGGTGCAATGTTACAACTTGGTTCTGAAGTTAACCCATTCACCAGAATTCAAAATCAATCAGAAAGTACAGTAGAAATAACAACAGCTGGAACTATAAAATATGCAGATCCAGAGGGTACACTAATGGAAGCAACTTTTCCAGAGGGAAATGCTGGATTTACTCCAAATATGGCTGGTGGAATTCTTACGATTGAAGATGGATTAGCAATAGACGATATGTCTACTGCATTAAGCTATACTGATTCTGAAATAGAAACAATTTTCGAACCAATACTAATTCCAAAAGAAGGATCAGAAGGAAAACCTGGTGGAGCTATAGCTGATTGGGATCAGGAATTACACTCTAGAGCCATAACAGTTACTGCACCAGATGGATCAGAAGGGTGGACTAATGGGTATAATAGCCAATCACCTACATCAAAATATTCTCATGCTGGTACTAGTCAATCTGGGTATCATGCACAATGGACTTTAGATAAGGGACTGGATGGAGAACCATGTATGTTTTTCCCAGATTTAAATTATCTTCCTTACATTTTAGATAGAATGAAAGAAGATGCTTTAGACGCATGGAATTCAGATGAAAGTTACTACAACGTTAATGGTTTAGAAGATCCAAGACTTAGTAACGATTATACAAATAAATCTTGGTGGCCACACAGGTGGATGGGAATAAGATCTAATGACAGTACAATTGCAACATTAGCAGGATATGGTGTAAAACCAGGTGATACTATTAGAGTTAGTTGGTATCAAAAGTCTGCTCCTGTAAATTTCGATCAAGGATTGAGAAAGGGAGCAAGCGTTGGTTTGTATCACTATTATAGAGATGTAGTTAGCCCACCACCTGCACCTATAGTTTCTATTGAAGAAGTAGAAGCAAACGATGGTTTAATTTTTAATGCAGTAAAAAGTCCTGGTCAGGCAAGTTGGAATGCAGAAACTGATTACTTCGATCCTTTACTTGTAGTAAACGGTGAATTTGTTAACGCAAAGCCAACTGCACCACCTGAAAGCTTTCAAACAATGCCAGCTTCAGAATATCCAGATCCGAAGCCAAGTCAGTTGGATATAGAGGTTGGTCAAAAATCCTCTGGTAAAGGTACATGGGTAGTTGAAGAAACTTTTAAGGGTGGAATGCAATGGAATGTTGATTCAGGAGCAGATACAGAAGGTTTCGAATACGATTCAGTCAAAAATATGTGGAGTGTAAAATCCGGATACTTAGACGATGGAGCTGGAGAATTTGTTAGTGGTGTAGTAATAATACAAGGTCAACCACAAAATGTTAAAGAATTTGGTTGGGAATGGAATGGTTCCCAATGGATTTCACTGTATGAACAACAAACAAATTATACAGATTATACTGGAGCTTTTAGGCAGAAAAAACAAACAGATGATGGAGTTGTTCTTCTTCCAGCTGTAAATTATCCAGCAAGAGAACAGATAGCAAATTCCAAAACAATATCTGAAGATGAAACTTTTATTTGGGAAGGTACAGATTGGGTATTAAATAATGCCGGTGAAATAGAACAAGATGCAGATGGAGAATTTGCAATTGAGAAAAGAACATTCGCTTTACAAGATTTGGGAAACAACAATGGTGAGGGTTCAGCTAGGAGATATATAGCTTGTGAAGAATATAACGAATGGGAATACGCATCCTTTGAGTTTGTTGTAGGAGATAAATTTAATTTAGAAAAACCAGTTAACCTATATGTGTACGGTCACTATGGTGATTTTGGTCCTTTATATGTTGATAAAGTAAAAGTAGATTTGATTATGACATCTGACATTCGTGTTAGAGTAGATGACAGTGCTGTACTTGCTCCGTTAGAATTAGAGATTGAAGAAATTATAGATTCTAACACCCTCGTAGTTACACAAAAATACGATATAGCAGCAGAAGCACAGGGAAATATTTTATCTAATTTTAAAGTAAACAAATTTTCTACATTTGATAAGGGATTTACCATTGATTATAAAGTCCAAGATGAACAAGAACAAAATGTTTTTGCAAGATATGAGGGAAAAATTTTAGACGTAATAAACACTGAAGGTTCAACTCAAGCAATTGTTGATAAAACATATACTCAATTTGGGGAAGAAATAAATGCCATTACTTCTGGACCAGATGTCGTTAATCCTGCCACACCATTTGAAAGTTGGTTTACAAGATATAGGATAAACGATCCAGATAATTTATACACATATTTGGTTACTGGTGATGACAGCAAATCATTAATTATTAATTTTAAACCTGTACAATCTGATGAATATCCAGGAGCACTAGCATACAAACTTTTAGACCCATTACCAGAAGATATTACAGAGTTAGATCAAGTTTACATAGCAGAAGAAGTAACACCAGATCTTAGGGAAAAAGTAGATTTAATTCCATTCTTAGACGAAGCAATACCAGAAACTGTATTAAGATTACCTAAGTTTCAGGATTTAGATTCACCAATACGTGAAAGACAAACTGAATACTTATCTCACACAGATATTGTTGGAAATGGAAAAGCAGTAAGAGAAAAATTAGAAAATAGGTTAATAAGTGGTAGCTTAGAAAAAGCCACAATAAATGTAGACTACTCACAGTTTAAACATTTCAGTCATTTTGGTTCTGTAGAACAAAGAGTCAAAAATATGAAAACTAAGTTAGTGAACCTTGAAGTTTTTCAACAAAGGAGTGCATCACTAACAGGAAATTACACAGCCACTGGTTATTTGGTAAATGATCCAGGAACTTCTGTAAGTGCAGCACAAGCTGAAATACAAAAGTGGGAAGATTCTATACGTGACGTAGTTAATGGATTTGATGACTTTGAAAACTACATGTATTTCCAAAGTTCTTCGTATATTACTAGTTCTTTAGGGTTATTCTATGATAACGCTATACCTAAAAAATCTGGAGATGGTACACTAACAAGCCCATACGAAAATTATTCTGTAACTGAATCTCAGTTTACTACATGGTATGATGGTATAATAGAAAATGCTAGAACTTATGATAGAGCAAATCCAAATATGCTAATCAATTTACTTCCAGAA
>CEON01014035.1_pt1 | contig 17391 bp, 2 predicted proteins | sample 530291 | NCBI WGS metagenome assembly CEON01 (sample SAMEA2619888, study PRJEB7988) | marine metagenome | biome: marine biome (ENVO:00000447); feature: surface water layer (ENVO:00002042); material: "saline water (ENVO:00002010), including plankton (ENVO:xxxxxxxx)" | depth 5 m
TATGAGTTGATCTTTGGTGATGGAATTTTTGGAAATAAGTTAGAAGACAATAATTTTATTACAGTCGATTATATCACATCTAATGGTGATGCTGCAAATGGAGTTGGTAGATTTAGATATGCGGGCAAAATGATTTACAACCGCAATGCTCAGGAATATGTAATAACCTCTGGCATTTCTGGTGTTGTGACTGGTCTTGCAGCATCTGGTGGGGAATCTATTGAGGGTGTTGAGTCAATTAAGAAATATGCACCAAGAATTTATGCATCACAAAACCGTGCATTGACTGCAAATGACTATGAAACACTAATTCCAGCAAAAATCTATCCTGAAACTGAGTCTATTTCAGTTTTCGGTGGTGAAGAGTTAGTTCCTCCACAGTATGGCAAGGTTTTTATCAGCATAAAACCAAGATTTGGTGATTTTCTTCCAAACTTAATCAAAGAGAATATTAAATTAAAACTTAAAAAGTATGCTGTTGCTGGAATTGTCCCAGAAATCCTTGATTTGAAATATTTGTTCTTAGAAATTGATACTAAAATTTATTATAACTCTAATCTTGCTCCTTCACCAACTGCGGTTTCCTCTATCGTTCAGAATAATGCATTAAAGTATGCAGAGTCTTCTGATATGAATAGATATGGTGCAAGATTTAAGTATAGTAAATTTTTAAACATTATTGATGATAGTCATGAGGCTATCACATCTAATATTACTACAGTTAGAATGAGAAGGGATTTGAGAGTTCTTCTCAATCAATTTGCAGAGTACTCTATTGGTTTTGGTAATGAATTCCATATTAAGAGTATGGATGGATATAATATTAAATCAAGTGCATTTAGAATTGCTGGTATTACTGAAAATGTATACATGTCTGATATCCCAGATACAAATAGAGTAACTGGATCAATCTTTTTATTCACTTTACCTTCTATTGGTTCTCAATCTCCAACTATTATAAGAAGAAATGTTGGAACTATTACATATACAACGGGTGTTATTACATTGAATCCAGTAAACATACTGGCAGCACAAGAAAAGGATGGCACTCAAATAATCGAAATTGAAGCAACACCACAATCTAATGATGTTATCGGATTACAGGACTTATATTTGCAACTAGATATTAGTAGTAGTAATTTTGAAACAGTTGTTGATGAAATTGCATCTGGGTTAGATCCATCAGCATCTAACTACGTAGTGTCTTCTAGTTATCCTAATGAGATCTTAGTTCGTTCTGGAGGTCCCTCTACTACATCATCAACAAGCACAACACCTAATGGTGGATCAACTGTATCTACTGCTGGTGTTACAGGTGCTACTACACCTACTACAACCACTACAACCACTACAACTACAGGATCTACTTCCGGTTCATCTTCATACTAAAGACGATAAATTCATAAAATGTCAGAAAACAGAGTTCAGTTAAACGCTATTGTTTCAAGTCAACTTCCTGCATATGTAAGGGAGGATTTTCCTTTAGTATCTGAGTTTTTAAAACAATACTATCTTGGACAAGAGTATCAAGGTGGACCAGTTGATCTGATTCAAAATATTGATAAGTATATAAAATTAGATAACACTACAAATTTAACTGAAAGTGTTATTCTTGGTAAAGATATTACTTTTTACGATAGAACTATTACTGTTGATCCAGGTAAATCCCCATCGGGAACAAAGGGATTTCCAGACACCTATGGATTATTGAAAATTGAAAACGAAGTAATTACATATACTGGTAAAACTGAATTTTCCTTCACAGGATGTAAAAGAGGATTTGTAGGAATAACCTCTTTAAGGGATAATATCAATAAAGAAGAAGTACTGTTTGAAGCAAATCAGTCGGAAGATCACGAAGCTGGTAGAACGATTGAAAATCTGAGTTCTTTATTTTTAAAAGAATTTTTACTAAAAACAAAGCATCAACTTCTTCCAGGGTTAGAAAACAGATCTTTAACTGAAGATTTAAATCAAAATCTGTTTATTAAACAATCAAAAGATTTTTATCTCAGTAAGGGAACGGATGAGTCATTTAAAATTCTTTTCAAAGCTTTATACAATAAAGACGTTTCTGTTATAAGACCATCTGAACATCTTTTTATTCCATCAAATTCAAATTATGAAACTGTAAATCAGTTAGTTGTTGAAGCAGTTTCTGGAGATCCAGAAAATTTAGATACAGCTACCTTATATCAGGATGCATATAAATTTGATTCTAATATACAAAAAGCATATGCACCAATATCCTCTGTAGAAAAAATTGAAGTTGGATATGGCAAGTCATTTTATCGTTTAAATTTTGATGGTGGATATGATAGAGATATTAGAACTAGTGGTGTAACATATGGACAATTTTCTGTAGAAGCATCAACTAAAATTATTGGAAATGTTTCCTCTGGATCTACAATCATTGATGTTGATTCCACAGTAGGATTCGGAAGTACGGGTGAGTTATATGTAACTTACGCAGATACTACGACAGGTTTTGTTTCATATACTTCAAAATCTTTAACCCAGTTCTTTGGTGTTACTAATTTAACTGCGGATATATCAGACGCAACTACTGTTGGAATTAACACGTTTGCATATGGAAGATCTAAATTAAATCAAGATGAAATCATAAGAGTTAGAATTTCATCAGTTCTTGATAAAGTAAGTCTCCCAACAGGGACAAATAGTTTAAAGAGAGGTACTACTGCAAGATTAACAACACTAGGTGTTAATGAAAATAATTTCAAAACCAACAAATGGTTTTACAATGTAGCTCCGACATATAAAGTATCTAAAGTAGAATTAATAGATTCTTCAGACTTTACTTATAAAATTACTTTAAATACAAAGCATTATTTTAGACAAGGAAATTCTGCAGATATTATTCTCAATGATGCTACTGAAAAGTCAACAACTATTGTTAGTATTAGTAGTGAAAAATCATTTAATATTCGTGGGCAAGGATCTTTAAACCCAAACACGGTTCTAAAGATTAGAAGAAGAATTCAAAAAGGATCTTCAAACACTTTTCCAAAAATTCAACAATTCTCTACAGATGTTGATGCATTATTTAAAAATAATAGTGAAGAGTACATTGTTGCATCACAGTCACTTCCAAAATATAATGCACAACCAATTGAAGTAACTCCAAGACAATTCAAGTTTTCTGGAACTTTCTCTGGTACTGAATTTGAAATTTCACCTGGAGTTGAACATGGATTTTACACTGGAGATGCTATTCATTACAGTGCTAGATCAATATCTGAACAATATGTTGATGCATCTGGAAGAGTAAAAACAAGATTTGTAAGAGATACTGGATTATTTGATGATGGTTTATATTTTGTTGAAAGAATTAGTGGTTCTACCGTAAAATTTGCTAAAAGTAGAAATGATATCTATGAGGCAAAATATGTCTCAGTAGATACTGCAACAACTGTAACAGATAGTCTTATTCAACCGTTTGAATTTTACGGTAAGACATTAAAACCTCAAAAAATCTTAAGAAAAATATCTTTGCCAGAATCTGATGGTTCTGTAAATGAAACAAAACCTGGATTCACGGGTGTATTAGTAAATGGTGTAGAAATTTTAAATTACAAAGCAAAAGACACCATCTCTTATGGTAAAATTGAAAATGTTGATGTCTTATCACCAGGAAATAATGTTGATATTATAAATCCACCAAATCTTCTCATTACTGATCCTGTAGGAACAGGTGCTACTGGATATATTTCAGTCTCAGGATCTCTTAGAGAAATTAGAATAAAAGATTCTGGATTTGATTATCTTTCAGTGCCAAAAGTATCAATTTCTGGAGGAAATGGTCGAGGGGCACTGTGTCTAGTCAATATGAAACTTATTGACCACTCACCAGAATTTTTTGCAGATCAAGTATCCGATAGAGTTGTTGTAGGAGTTGCATCTACTCAATCTAGAATTGGATTTTCTACCTATCACAAATTTAGAAATGCTGAGCAAGTAATTTATAAAACTAGTGATCAACAGGCTATTGCAGGCATAGTGACTAATGCTTCATACTATGTTTCTGTAATTGATAACACAACTGTAAGATTGCATAAAACTCAAGGTGATGCAATCGCTGGTCTGAATACTGTATTTTTGACAAGTTATGGTATTGGAAAACACTCTCTTCAATCAGTAAAACAAAAATCAGTAGTTAGTTCAATTAACGTTGTCAATGGTGGGGTTGGTTACGAAAATAAAAAGAGAACCTGTCCTGCATTGTCAGGAATTAATACTGCACTCAATATAATTTCTATACCTAATCACGACTACAATTCTGGTGAATTAGTTAAGTATACTTGTGTTGGAACACCATCCTCTGGTTTAACCATTAATACTGAATATTATGTTACTGTAGTTGACAAAGACTCGTTTAAACTTTCTTCTGTTGGAGTATCTTCTGATAAAGAATATAACTATAGAACAAAACAATATGTTAATCTTGAATCTGTTGGGGTTGGAACTCACGTATTTAATTACCCAGATATATCAGTCACCCTCGCAGGTGAGGTTGGAATATCTTCAATAGGATTGGAAACTTTTAAAGCAGAGATAGATCCAATTTTTAGAGGTTCTGTAACTTCTGTTCATCTTGAAAACGGTGGGGTTGGATATGGATCGTCAGAAATTTTAAACTTTGTACGTCCACCTCAAATTAGAATACAACAAGGAAAAAATGCACAAGTAAAACCAGTAATCTCCAATGGTAGAATCTCTCAAGTTATTGTTTTAAATTCTGGATCAAACTATACTTCAACTCCAGATTTGATTCTCAATGGGGAAGGAATAGGTGCTGTTTTGGTGCCCATCATGCAAGGTGGGTCTCTGTCAGAAGTTAGAGTAATTGAACCTGGAAGTGGATACAGTGAAGAATCAACCACTATTGACGTTTTTGATCCAGCAGAGAGTGATTTTGAACCAGTATTCAACTCAAAATTAAAAACTTGGACAGTTAACTTATTTGAAAAGAATTTACCATTCTATGCTAAAGATGATGGTGTTATTGTATCAGGATATAATGAGTTGCAATACTCTCACTTGTATCCACCTAGAGTATTAAGACAAAGTTGTTTCTCTGTAGATCAAGAGGGAAATACTTTATACGGTGAAAGTGATCTTCGTAGAGTCAATAGCATAGAAGTAAAATCAACTAAACACTCACCAATTTTAGGATTTGCATATGATGGAAATCCTATCTATGGTCCATATGGATTCTCTGGAAAGAGTGGTGGTGTAGTTGATAGAATGAAATCTGGTTATTCCCTAGATTTAAAACCCAATAGGCCATCAACTTCTATTTTCCCTGAAGGATTTTTCATTGAAGACTATACTCACAAAAAAGTCTCTGATGAAAGTGTTCTTGACGAAAACAATGGAAGGTTCTGTGTCACTCCAGATTATCCAGAGGGAACATATGCATACTTCATGACAATTAATGATTCATTTGCGGAATCATCTGGAGTATTTGAAAAATACAATAAACCAGTATTCCCGTATATTATTGGACATAATTATAAGTCTATTCCAAATGAATTTAACTATCAAAATTCTTCTAGTCAAGATTTATATGATTTTGAATCCAGTGATCTTCGTAAGAATACAGAACCACTGAATCTCATAGAAGAAGATTCAGAATATCCTTATATTTTTATTCCAAATAAATTAAATCAAACTTTAGATATTACTACAGCATCTCCAGGAACTATTGATGGTGTTGGTATTGTAACTGGAGGAGATGGTTACAAAGTAGGTGAGACTCTAGAATTTAACAATACAGGTACTGATGGTGATAGTGCATATGCTAAAATTACAAGAATCAAAGGAAAACCAGTAGAACGTATTAGTGTTGCTACCAGCACAATAGAAAGTGTTGAAATTTATCCTGGAGATAAACCAGGTAGATATCAAATTTATAGTGACCACCCACATCAATTTACTAATCTTGATATCATTTCTATTTCGGGAATCTCTACAACGGGAACTGGAATTGATGGATCATACACTGCAGGTATATCCTCTAGTAAATTTGCTATTGCTGGAGTTGGAACAACTGGAGTTGCAATAGGAACTGATGGAATAACTGGATTAGTAACTTACTTTAATTTGGTTGGGGATCTATCGTTCAAAAATATTAGAGAAAATGATATACTTGAGGCAGGAACTGAAAGAATAAAAGTTCTGAATGTTGACGAACTTTCTTCAAGAATAAGAGTTCTTAGAGCAGTAGATAACACAGTTGCAACGTCTCATACAATTGGTAAGTACATATACGAAGATCCTAGAAAACTATCATTCAATGTTGGATATAAAACTGACTATGAATACAGAATTAATGAACAAGTTTATTTTAATCCAGTAGAAACCGTTGGATTAGGAACAACTGCTGGAGTTGGTATTGGAACTACTATTTCATTCTCCAATCCAGGTGCAGGGATAACTCAAAAGTTTATTCCAACAAAATCACTTTACTTCAGAAACCATAATTTCAGAACAGGAGATTTAGTAACATATTCTCCTGGCAGTGGTGGAACTGGACTATATGTTGAAGATGAAAGTAACGTTGGTATTGGAACAACGTTAACAGATGGAGAGCAATTATTCGTTGCAAAGATAAATGATGACTTGATTGGAATTGCAACAGTAAGAGTTGGACTAGGAACTACTGGAACTTTTGTTGGTATTGCATCTACACATAGAAGCTCTTCTACCCTCTTTATAAAAGGTGTTGGAATTGGTGACACACATAGTTTTACAACCAACCACGGTGTCATAACAGGTACTTTAAATAAGAATACAGTTACTGTTTCCATGGCATCAACACATGGAATTAGTCCAGATCACAAAGTTGATATATTTGTAAATCCTTCAAACACAAAAACTGTAACTGTAAAATATGATGACTACAATAGAAGAATTGTCGTCAATCCTCTAGAGTTTACAAACACTGGAATTGATACTTCTACAGGAACTATAACTTTATCTGATCATGGATTCAAAGGTGGAGAAAAAGTAATCTACACTGCTACAGACGTTTCTGAAGGTCTTGTAGATGAGAATATTTACTATATTTCCAGAGTTGATAATAATCGTGTTAAATTATCAACAACTTACTATAACTCAACTTTAGAAGATCCGATTACGGTTGGAATTGCCAGCACTGGAACGAGTGGTGGAACCATTAGTCCAATCAATCCCCCACTAACTTTCTATAAAAATTCTACAGTAACTTTTGATCTTTCAGATTCATCTCTTGGATATACCGTATTTGGATCAAATTATCCAGCATTTGATTTGAATCTTTATACAGATAAAAACTTTACTCAAGTATGGGATAAAACAAAATCAAGTAAAGATTTTGAATATACAAGATCTGGAAAAGTTGGTTCTGCTGGAGGAAAATCCACACTGAAAGTTAACGCAAATATCCCTGAAGTTTTATATTATAAACTTGATCTTGTATATGATGATAATCTTCCAGAAGTTAAATCTCAAGTCGTTGTTGACGAGGATGTTATTTCTGGAAATGAATTAAACATGAAAGTGAGTGGATATAATGGAAATCATGCGATTATTGTTGGAACAACCACTACATTCACTTATACTTTGGGTAAAGTTCCAGAGTCAGTTTCTTATGCATCGTCCACCTCATCTCAAATTAATTATGAAACGGATTGTACTCATACAGATGGTCCTGTAGCAAAAGTAGAGGTTATAAATCCAGGAAGAAATTATTATTCACTCCCAGGTATAACCACTGTCAATGATACAACTGGATCTGGTGCAGTATTTGAGGCAACTAGTTCTACTATTGGTGCATTAAAGAATTCAAGATTGAGTAACATTGGATTTAACTTACCTTCTGATAATACTCTTAAACCAAGAGTTCTTTTCCCACAAACAGTTAAAATCAATGCATTATCATCGTTTGAAGAAATTGGAATTTCTTCGTTTGGTAGAGGATTTACAATTCCTCCTCAACTAGTTGTCATTGACGGATCAACAAAAACAGTTGTTGATGATGTGATTCTTAAAATGACTCCTGGAAATGAAACAGTTGAGATTATTCAGAACACAAACAGACTCTCAAATGTTACCCCAACAATAATTCCAACCGTTACAGATTCTGGTGTAGGAATTAGCACTATTTCATATGATGCTGCTAGTAAAGAAGCAACTGCAACATTATCTGTTGGATTTAGCACTGTCAATATCTTCCCATTCTCTGTTGGAGACAAGATTCTTGTAGAGAATGTTAGTGTTGGTGTTGGTTCTACAGGAAAAGGATTTAATTCCAAAAATTACAACTACAAATTATTTAATGTTGTTGGTGTTGTAGAAAATCTTGGTGGAATTGGATTTGTTACCTTCAGTATGGATGGATTTATTAATACTGGAGAAACTCCTGGAAAGTATGACACAGTAAATTCTGCTGGTAGAATAACAGCACAGAAACATTTCCCATCATTTGATGTTTTATTGACACGTAGTAATTTTGTTGTCGGTGAAGAAGTAGAATCAAATTCTGCCACAGGTGTAGTTGAAGATTGGAATCCTAGATTAGGAATTCTTAGAATTTCTTCAACAGAAAACTTTGTTATTGGAGAATCTATTGTTGGTAAGTCATCTGCTGTTGTTGGAATTGCAACCTCAGTTAAAGCATTTGAGTCCTACATTGAATTTGGACCTTCATCTAAAGTAGTTAGAGGATCTCAGACTAATTCTGGATTTTTAAACTTTGATTTACAAAGAATTCAAGATAATTTCTATTATCAGAAGTTCTCTTACTCATTGAAATCGCAAATTCCATATGATACTTGGAACGACCCTGTTTCATCTCTTAACCACACTCTTGGATATAAAAAGTTTGCGGACTACCAATTAGAATCTTCCAACACAAATCAAATGAATGTTGGAATTTCATCTGATGGATTTACTGTTGTTAACAATGTTGATTCATTTGGAAGTCTTCATTGTGTTCATGATTTTGATTTGGCAACAGAGAACAGCAAAGGATCTCCATTTATTTCTGATGAAATAGTATTTAAAAATAGAATTTTAACTGATTATTTTGAATCTATTGGAAATAGAGTTCTTTCTATTGATGACATTAGTGGTCAATTTAACAGTGAACCAAGAGCAACTCCTTTCAGTATTGTAGATACTTTTGATCTTGGAGATATAAAAGCTCAAAAATATATTACTTACATAAGAGATAAGAGATACACTGGTCAGAGACAACTAATGATCGTTGATTTGGTCCACAACGGATCAGTTGGTTTCTTAAATCAGTACGGTAGAGTAGAATCCACTTATGATCAGGGTTCGTTTGATTTTAATATTTCTGGATCTGATGGACAACTTTTATTCTATCCAACTAAGTTTACCGTCAATGATTATGATTTAGCAACAGTTTCTTATAATTTAAGTGGCATTGCTACTGGAATTGGAACCACATCTTTTGCAGGAGTTGCAAAGATTGAAACTAAGAGCACTGAAATTGCATCTGGAGTTTCTACTTCAATTGTTTCTATTGCAAATACATATACATCTGCGAAAGTCATAATCAATATCACCCCTGATATTAACAAAACTAATCTATACGAGTTGGTTGAATTAAATGTTATTAACGATGGAACAACAGTTGACTTGTTAGAGTTTGGTAGATTAACTGCTGAGGGTGTTACTGCCGCATCTTCTGCTGGATTTGGAACGTACTCTGCTTATGATAGTGGAACTCATTTGAACATTGATTTCCATCCAAGTGTTGGTATTGCAACAACCGCAGTTGTTAATGCCATGTATGTTGGTCTTGCGACTCACACATCCACTGGAATATCTACAGTTAATATTTCAAGAGCAACTATTGATGCTAGAACAACAACGATTTCTTCTTCTGGATCACCTGGATTTACGACTATTTCAGATTATTCTAATGACGATGATGGCGCATACTTCATTGTACAAGTAACTGATACTACTAATAATAGAATCCAGTTATCAGAAGTTGTTGCAGTTGACAATTTTGTCGATACAGCAAACCCATATGATGTTTATTTTGCAGAATATGCAAACTTGGAGAGTTCTGCTGGTCTTGGAACAGTAGGTGCCATTATCGATTCTGATGGAAGAACTTCTTTAACATTTACTCCAATCGCTAGTATTGATACAGTAGTTACTGTGTTTAAAAATTCCATTCGTCTTAATGCAGGAGACTCCAGTTATCCAAATGAAATTGATTTCACAAATGGAACTATTGTTACTCAACCTGGAGAGTATACTGGAACTGAATCCGATATCAAGAGAGAGTTTGGATTAACTCATAAAACTGATGGAATTTTTGAAAGATATTTCTTAGGAAATGATTCTAATATTATTGATATTGATGCAAATACTATTAAGATTCCAAATCACTTCTTTGTTTCAGGTGAAAAAATTTCTTACAACCATGTTGGTGACGTTAGCTCTGCTATAGGAATTGCAACAACTAGTTTTGTTGGAGCATCAAATACAACATTCTTACCTGATGAAAATTTATATGCTGTAAAGATTGATGATAATCTTATTAAGATTGCAACTAGTGCAGAAAATGCACTTAAGACCAGTCCAGTTGTCGTAGATCTTGAGAGTGTTGGTATTGGAACTTCGCATAGATTTGTAGCAACAAATCAAAATGCTAAGGTGATGGTTGCTATTGATAATATAATTCAGTCCCCAATTGTATCTACTGCAGTAACAACAGGATTGTCTACAAACTTCACTGCACTTACTGAAACCATTGAGTTCATCGGAATAACATCATTCTTCGGTGCTGATTTGATTAAGATTGGAAATGAAATTATGAAGATCGAAGGTATTGGTATAGGTAAAACAAATGCCATCAGAGTTCGTAGATCTTGGTTAGGAACACCTGCAGGTGTTGGAAATACTGGAGATTTAGTTACTAAAGTTTCTGGTAATTATAACATTGTTAATAATCATATCAACTTTTCAGAAGCTCCTTTTGGAAATACTCCAATCGGAACTGCTACTAATCCACCTGATGAAAGAGACTGGTCAGGAATTACTTCATCTTCAAGTTTCCAAGGAAGATCTTTCATGAGATCTGGTGTAGAAAATGGATCGGATGCTTCTTATGCCAAGAATTATATTTTTGACAATGTGTCTGATAAATTTACTGGATCCGAAGATACTTTTACTTTAAAGCAAGAGGGATCTAATGTAAGTGGAATTACTGCCGAAAATGCAGTCATTCTTGTTAATGATGTTTTCCAAGTCCCTGGATCACAAGAAGATTATGTCTTAGAAGAGAATTCTGGTATTACATCAGCAGTTTTCAATGGAACTGTTCCACAAACTCCTCTTGGACCTGATGTTGGAATCTCCAGTTTCCCTAAGGGTGGAATTATAGTTTCTGTTGGATCAACAGAGGGATTTGGATATCAACCACTAATTTCTGCTGGAGGAACTGCTGTTGTTTCTGCTGCTGGAACTATTGAATCTATCAGTATTGGAAATAGTGGATCTGGATATAGATCTGGAATTCAAACAACAGTGAACGTTGGTGTTGGGACTTCTAGCACTGGAACTGGTAATATTGAGTTCATTGGAACTGCTGCAATTAGTGGTGGTCATATTGTAAGTGTTGCAATTACAAATCCAGGGACTGGGTATACCTCTACAAATCAACCGTTTGTTGTATTTGATGCACCAGTTTCATATTCAAATATGAGTCTTCACTATAGTTCTTCTTCAAATCTTGGAATTGGAACTGAAGCAACAGTTGACATTGTTGTTGGACAAGGTTCAAGTGTTATTGACTTTGAAATAAAGAATACTGGATATGGATATGGTAATGGAGACATTCTGACAGTTGCGATTGGTGGAACAACTGGAATTCCTACCTCAACTTCATATTCTGGCAATGAATTCCAACTCACTATTGATGAAGTTATTAGTGATAAGTTCTCTGGATGGTCCTTAGGAACATTGCAAATTTTAGACAATATTGATGAATTTATTGATGGTACAACAAAAGATTTCCCATTAAAACAAAACGGATCTTCAGTTTCTATTGTTTCTTCACCTGGATCAAAAATTGATGTTCAAGATGTTCTTATTGTATTTGTCAATGATGTTCTTCAGGTTCCTGGTGTTGGTTATGAATTTAGTGGTGGTAGCATCATAACATTTACTGAAGCACTTAAAGTTGGGGATAAAGCAAAAATTATTTTCTATAAAGGAAATGGTGATAGTGATGTTATCTTCAGAGACGTTATTGAAACTGTCAAAAAAGGAGATACTTTACAGTTAAAACCATTCTCCTCTCAACCAGATTATTTGGAAGAAGATGTAAGAAGTGTTTTATCTATCAAATCAACTGGAAATGTCGAAACAAATGCATATCATGGTCCAGGAAAAACTGAAGATGTTACTTTAACAAGACCTGTGACATGGTGTAGACAAACTGAAGACAAGATCATTAATCAAATTCCAACTGGAAAGGATAGAGAACTCTATGAACCAGTAATTAATCCAAGTGCTTACATTATCAAATCTGTAGGTGTTGGGTCAACTGCAATTTACGTAGATACTTTAAGACCACTATTTAATAGTGCAAATGAAGCAAGTGCTAGATCTTTCCAGAATAAGATCAAGTTTATTACTCAAGAAGAGAAGACTGGTGCTGCTGGAACCGCAGTGGTATCTGGACTTGGAACTATTTCCTCGGTTGTTATTTCTGATGGTGGTATTGGATACTCTACTGCAACAGTAAGTTTTGGATATACCTCTTCTTCTAGAGCATTTGGATCGGTTACAATTAGTGCAGGAGGAACAGTAACAGGTGTTGCAATTACAGATCCTGGAGTAGGATACACAAACACAAATCCACCAACTGTCTTGTTCTCACCTCCTGCATATACAGAAGAGGAAGTTTCTGTTAATAATTACTATGGAGATAATGGTATTATTGTTGGATTTGGATCTACATCAGTTGGAATTGGAACTACTCAATTAATCTTTGATGTTCATATTCCATATGATTCGTTCCTTAGAAATAGTAACATTGCAGGGACAGCAGTCACCATTACTTCTATTCAACAATATGATTACTTTATTGTTAGAAGATCTAATGTTGGTCTTGCATCAACATCAGTGACATCTTTTGATGACTCTGGAGCAATCGTTGGTGTCGGCACCTCATTCGCGGATAATGTCTATCAAGTTGCCTCTATTGAAGGATTAACAACCAGTGTTTCTGGAATTACAACAAATGTCAAGAGGTTATTTGTTAATGTTGATGGATTTGCTGATGGTTTCTCTGGAATAACAACTTCTGGAGATGGTTTAGGACAATTTAGCTGGGGCAAGATTGAAGTAGTTGATCGTGGTAACACGAATACATATAATGCATATACACAATCTGGAGTGGGTCTCACAGAGGGATCTGGTATTACGACATCAACAATGATCGTAAGATCTAATTTCCTGAAGTCCTCAAATTATATCTAGACTTTCGTTAATAAATAAAGAAAAACTCTGTCCAAAATGGCTGCCATTATAACTGATCAGATTAGGATATTAAATGCCAAAAATTTTGTTGCTGGGGTGACAAACTCCAGCAATTCTTATTATTCTTTTGTTGGTCTGACTAATCCTGCAGATTATCAATCTGACTGGGATCAGGGTCCACCTGCCCCTAAAGATAATTTTGATCAGGAAAATGACTATTGGGATACAATGGTTGCTCTGAAGAAAATTGGATCTTCAGATATAAAACAAGTTGTTCCCAAAAGAACATGGTCATCAGGTACAACTTATGATATGTACCGACATGATTATAGTAGAACAAACACTGCTGCTGTATCAGGATCAACCTCTCTCTATTTGTCAACTTATTTTGTAATGAATAGTGACTTTAGAGTCTATATTTGCTTACAGAACGGAACTACACCAGACACTCCAACTGGACAACCTTCTCTTGACGAACCAACATTTACTGATCTAGAACCAAGGGCAGCTGGGACTAGTGGTGATGGATATATTTGGAAATACTTGTATACTATTTCTCCAAGTGATGTAGCAAAATTTGAATCCACCCAATACATGCCTGTTCCTGCAGATTGGGAAACATCAACTGTAAATTCTGCGGTTAGAGACAATGCTGTAGATGGTTCTATTAAAATCGTAACTGTTACAAATAAAGGTGTTGGTCTAGGAACGGCAAATAGTGTATATTCTTCAGTTCCTATCAGAGGAGATGGAACTGGTGCAGAATGCACGATTGTTATTGATGGAAATCAGCAGGTAAGTTCTGTAACAGTTTCTAGTCAAGGTTCTGGATACACTTTCGGAAGTGTTGATTTAGTTGCTGGAGGAGTTCCAACAGGAACATCAAGACCAACTTTTGATGTTATTATACCACCACAAGGTGGTCATGGTGCAGACATTTATAGAGAACTTGGTGCATATAATGTTCTAGTATATTCTAGAATTGAAAATGATAATCAAAATCCAGATTTTATCACGGGCAATCAAATAGCAAGAATTGGTCTTGTTGAAAATCCAGAACAATTTGGATCAACGACTCTTCTAACCGCAGACAAAGCTGCAGCAACAAATGCTTTGAGACTAGTCGGAACTGGATATAGCACCGCAACCTTCACTGCGGATTCTTATTTTACCCAAACAGTTTCTACTGGTAATACTGCTGTCGGAAGAGTTGTTAGTTATGATCAAACAACAGGTGTTTTAAAATATTGGCAGGACAGATCACTTGCTGGTTTCAATACTGTTGGAACTGCACAGACTAATCCAACATATGGATTTGATTTGAAAGAATTTACTTCCAGTCCAGGAACTGGTGGAAGTTTGACGATTGTTCCATCTACTGGAACTGATTTGACGATTGATACAGACTTTACGGGTGTATCAACTGTAATAAATAATCGTACATACTATCTTGGTCAAAGCTTTACGAGTGGTATTGCCAATCCCGAGGTCAAAAAACACTCTGGTAATATTATTTACGTTGATAACAGACCATCTATAACCAGATCGTCAAACCAAAAGGAAGACATAAAAGTTATTTTGCAGTTCTAAAGAATTATGCCTCAACAAACGAACCTCAACGTATCGCCATATTTTGATGACTTTGATCCAGCGAACGATTATCACAAAGTATTGTTCAAGCCTGGATATCCTGTTCAGGCAAGAGAATTAACTACTCTTCAATCAATTCTGCAAAATCAGATTGAAAGATTTGGTCAGCATTTCTTTAAAGAGGGTGCGAAAGTAATTCCAGGTAATATTGGGTATAATCAATTATACTATGCAGTTCAACTTCAAAATAATTATCAAGGAGTTCCAGTTTCTGCATATGCAGATCAATTAGTTGGAACAAAAATTACAGGACAAAGATCAGGAGTAACTGCCTTTGTCGATAGTATTCTTTTGCCAGAGGATTCTGAAAGAGGTAACTTAACACTTTATATTAACTATCTTGGTTCTAGTACAGCAAATAATTCTACTCAACAATTTTTTGATGGAGAAGCATTAACTTGCAATGAAACTATTAGTTCTGGACTTTTAGGTAATACAACAATTACTGCGGGAGCACCTTTTGCAAATACCTTTGAAACTGCGGCAGCTGCTACAGGATCATCATTCCAAATTGAAGAAGGTATATATTTTATTCGTGGAAATTTTGTCAATGTAAGCAGAGAAAATTTAATTCTTGATCAATACACTAATACCCCTAGTTATAGAATTGGATTGTTTATAAATGAAGAAATTGTAACTTCTGATTTAGACGAAACTCTTAACGATAATTCTCAAGGTTACAATAACTATGCTGCACCTGGTGCAGATAGACTTAGAATTAGTACCAGTTTGTTTAAAAAACCACTGGACGATTTTAATGATGATAACTTTATTCTCCTTGCAACAGTAATCAACGGAATTCTTCAAACATCTAATTTAAAGAGAGGAAATCTTGGTGGTGGTGCAGGATATAAAGATTGGACAGACATTCTTGCTAGAAGAACTTTTGATGAATCTGGGCATTATTATGTAAAACCTTTCGACCTGACTGTTGTTAATTCTTTAAATGACAATGTTGGCAATGCAGGTATTTTTAATGCAGGTCAGTTTACTCCTGGTGGAGAAAGTGCAAGAGCTGATCTAGCATTATATAAAATCTCTCCAGGAAAAGCATATGTTCAAGGATATGAAATCGAATCTCTTGGAGTTACTTATCTTGATGTAGATAAACCAAGAACAACAAGAACTTTAGAAAATGAAAATGTAATTTACAATACTGGACCAACTTTCAGAGTTGATACGGTTTTTAGATCTCCGACTATTGGTATTGGCAATACTTATGCTGTAAGTTTACGAAATCAAAGAGTTGGATCAGATCAAAATTCTGCTCCTGGAAAAGAAATTGGTCTTGCTAGAGTTTATGATTTTAGATTAGAGTCTGGGTCTTATAATTCTACCAATGCTAATCTAAATCAATGGGATTTAGCGCTTTTTGATGTACAAACCACCACAGAAATTGCACTTAATCAATCACACACCTTAAATGTGCCGACTTTTGTCAAAGGAGAATCAAGTGGTGCTACAGGATTTTTAAGATATAATGTAAATGCAGGAACTGCAGTAACTGTATATGATACCATTGGTAACTTCGTTGTAAATGAAAGACTTACTTTTAACGGAATAGAAAATGGTAGAATTGCAATTGCTGTTACCGCAAATACAATCAGTGATGTAAAGTCTATTTACGGAACTTCTAATACTCTTGAACTTGATGATGGAATTACTGGTGTTAATACTTTTAGTGCAAATGTAATTCAATCAACTAAGGTTCGTGTCGGAGTTGCTACAATTACCCCCACTTCTGGTGGAGTTAGCACAGTACGCAGTTCTTCAAATGATAGATTCCCAGGAACTATTGTAAAAGAGAATGATATTATTCAATACACAGACACTACTTCTGCTGGATTAACAGAAGACCCAATTACAGCTAGAGTTGTTAGTGTTGGTGCGACTCACATTACAATTGAAGGAGTTAATACTGTTTCTGGAATTGCTAGTGGATTCCTACCAACAGCTCAGATTGAAGTATCAGACTTTAGAATTGTAACAAGTGATTTGGCACCCTCATCAGATGATACTTTATTCACACCATTACCAAAAGCAAATGTTTCTGATGTAGATATTTCCGAGTCTGTTTTAACAATTAGAAAGACTTTTACTGTAAGTATTGCATCAAATCAACTTTCTTCTGAAGTACAAGCAGCAACAAATGAAACCTTCTTACCTTTTGATGATGAAAGATATCTTCTGACTAGATCTGACGGATCTACA